>SCPN01000164.1_pt1:152500-325000 | contig 453903 bp, 490 predicted proteins | sample 6106831 | NCBI WGS metagenome assembly SCPN01 (sample SAMN10720447, study PRJNA508395) | human gut metagenome | isolation source: Participant 1, 0 month
TCTTATAGTAGCGGTCCTCTGCCGTTTCTTCCCTTAACGGATACCGCTCATCATAGATTCTTGGAATAAAATCGTAAAATGCAGGGCTGTAATCCTGCGGTTCAACAAAATGCAGGTATTCCGGCAGGTGCTTTCTCATTGCCTCACAAAATGCCGGATAATCTTCACGGAACACCTTAATATCCATGTCATCATCCACGGAATAATATCCTGTTCTCTTAATGAACCAAGCTCCGTGCCGGAATCCAGAAACCACCGGACATTTTCTTTTTTACAAATGTCATCAATAATACATAATGTTTCAAATAACAGCTTATGCAATTCTTCTCTTTTCATCTTTTCGTACCCCTTATTTCTGACTTTGTGCCAGCGCATCTTTATATCCTAAGAACAAAGACACTGCCATTCTTAAAATACATACAACCAGTAATGCAATACAGAATGCCCACATATCTGCAAGGTAAAGCGTTACCGGAATACAGATTGCGCAGAATGCTGCTGCATATACTACATTAATATACAGCTGATACCTCGCTTTTGAAAAACGAAGCAGAATGACTGTAATTACATTTGTGACAAAATAAAAGACCTGTGCCATATTTGCAATAATAAAAAACTGCTTCACTTCATGATAATTCTGTGGATATAAAATGTATATCAGAATATGTGAGGCAATCGTACAAAGCAGCGTTCCAATCACAACTGCTGCCAGCGAAAATACAGTCACTAGATTCATAAATTTCAAATTCAAATTTCCCTTGTATTTTGCAAGGTAACCGATAATAACACTGTTAAGCGGTGTTGAAATCAATGAAACCGTCTTTCCCAACAGCGATGCGATATAATATACCGTTACCGCTGTTCCGTCAATAAATATTTTTAAAACCAGTCTGTCACCGTTAAATACGATATTGGAAATGATATCTGTGATAATTAAAACGATAACAACTTTAAAAACTTCTTTAAATGATTCTTTTGAAAATTCTGTATCCTTTTTGAAAACAGAACCTTTGGCAAAAACCATTATGAGTCCTGCGATTTCTCCCGGAATTAATGCCAATGCCCACATACCGGTTACTTTAAATAACACAATACCGATTAAATATCCGATACTGATAAAAAGGTAATATAAAAAGTAACCTTTGTAATTCAGATGCAGCCTGTACTCCACATCCGCATAAAAGCGCCACATTGTAAGAATCGTAAGAATTAAAAATGTAACCGCTTCAGTCACTGTCATCGGAACGCCGCAGAACTTTACAATGATGAGCATTACCGGAATCACGATTACAGAGGATGCCATAAGAATAATATTGTAATTGATATTCCATGTATCCTTTGTCGCGCTCTCTGTCATCCGGGCATAATTACATGCACTGCCGACAGAAATAGCGATAATGTTCATAATTGATATCAGATATAAAATGTTTCCGTATTCTTCACTGCCAAGGTGGTTGTTCCACACCGGATAAACTAAAAACTGAACAACAACGTTCATTAACATTAATCCTGCAATACTCCACATGGAATCCGTCAGCAGTGCTTTAATCTTTTCTTTCATACTTATTTCCATTCTGACTTCTATTTATTTGTATAAACTGAAAATGCTACGAACCCGAAAGTCCGTAGCATTTCTAGTCAGCGGAGAAAGAGGGATTTGAACCCTCGCGCCGGTTGCCCGACCTACACCCTTAGCAGGGGCGCCTCTTCAGCCTCTTGAGTATTTCTCCAGATTCTGTTACAAATCATATAATGTGTTAAACACGAATATTAGAATACCAAAGAAATATCTGTTTGTCAATATCATTTATCAACTTATTTGCAATATTTTTTTGCAGCCTGTTCGTAAAGGTCTGTTCCTTCACTGTCAATGACCACAATAACCGGGAAATCTTCAACCTCCAGTCTGCGGATGGCTTCTGTTCCAAGGTCATCATAAGCTATGACCTCAGATGATTTTATGCGCTGTGAAAGCAGTGCCCCCGCACCGCCGATTGCCGCAAAGTAAACGGCCTTGTTCCGCACAATGGCATCCTTGACTGCCTGGGAGCGCCTTCCCTTTCCAATCATTCCCTTTAAACCGAGATCTAACAGGGTCGGCGCATACTTATCCATTCTGCTTGCCGTTGTCGGTCCTGCCGAACCGATTGGTCGTCCCTGTCTTGCCGGTGACGGTCCCATATAATAAATCACCGTATCCTGCATCTTTATCGGCAGTTCCTTATGTTCGCCGATTGTTTCATACATTCTTTTATGCGCAGCATCTCTTGCTGTATAAATCGTTCCCGTAATATATACATAATCCCCTGCTTTTAAATCTTTAATATCAGATTCCTTCAACGGGGCAGTAATGTGCTTTTCCATATTCTTCTCCATTTCTGCAGGCATTTTAATGCCGGAGGAACCGCGGACTGAATTTATTCAGTTCTGCGATAAATCCAGAATTGTGACGCCTGCGGCACAATTCTGTTATGCGAAAATCTTTGATTTATGGATTTTCGCATTTCTCCATTTCTAAACTTATGAACTGCTTTGTCGCGAAATGGCGATGAGAATTTCGCGCAGGCGATTTTTCATCTGCCATATAAGTAGATTTGCTTTTGTCGCGCATCAGCATTATTTTTCATACTTTATATCGTCCGTGTCACATGGCGGTTGACGTGACAGCAGATATTAACTGCCACCGGAAGTCCCGCGATGTGTGTCGGATAGGTTTCGATGTTGACTGCCAGCGCCGTTTTGGTTCCCCCAAGTCCACCCGGTCCGATGCCTAAACGGTTGATTTTTTCAAGCATTTCTTCCTCTAAGTTTCTGACATACTCTTTTTCCGGCTTTTCATGCAGATTTCTGGTCAGTGCCTTTTTCGCTAAAAATGCACATTTTTCAAATGTACCGCCGATACCGACACCCACAACCATTGGCGGACAGGCATTCGGACCTGCATCTTTAACGGCCGTTAAAATTGCTTCTTTCACACCTTCAATGCCGTCTGCCGGTTTTAACATGAAAACACGGCTCATATTTTCACTGCCAAAGCCCTTTGGCGCAACGGTGATTTCCACTTTATCACCCGGCACGATGTCATAATGGATAACTGCCGGTGTATTGTCCTTAGTATTTTCACGGTAAATCGGGTCTTTGACAACGGATTTTCTTAAATATCCGTCAACGTATCCCTGACGCACGCCCTCATTGACCGCATCGGTAAGACCGCCGCCCGTGATATGGACTTCCTGTCCGACTTTAACAAAAACAACCGCCATACCGGTATCCTGACAAATCGGAATCATGTCTTCTCCTGCAATTTGCAGATTTTCCTGAAGCTGTCCTAAAATCTGTCTGCCTAGAGGAGATTCTTCCTCCACTGCTGCCGCATCATACACTTCTTTCATATCCTTTGACAGAAAATGATTCGCTTCAATACACATTTCCTTAATATTTTTGATAATTTCATTTACATCAACTTCCCGCATACCTTTGTCCCTTTCAAAAACGCAGTGTAAGGTTTTACTGCGTGTCATTACTCACATCTTCTTTATAGCGTATACCATTTTAATTCATAAGTCAAAAGTTTTCAAAATTTTTGATTTACCAGTGCAGAAAATCCAGAAATCTTTTCAGTTCCTCGTTCCAGAACTTCCACTCATGTCCAAGCTCCGGGATTTCATCATAGGTGTAATCAAATCCGGGGTGTGCCGTAAAATAATCGCGCAGAATGTGATTTTGCATAAGCCACGGATCTTTTCCACCACACGCATGGAAAATTCGCGGCTTATCCACATTTTCAGTCAAAAGTTTCCCCGCAAGGTGGGTAAGTCCGTAGTCATTTTCGTGTAAATCACCCTCACCAAACAACAGCATCCTGCTTTTTTGCTTTGCAGGTGATGAAAAATCAGAGTCCGCCTTATCGCCTGCCGAAAATGCACCGACACCCGCAAATTTTTGTGGATATGATAGCGCCGTATGCAGACAGCCGTATCCGCCGTTTGAAAATCCGGCAATGTAGTTGTCCTGTCTTTCACCGGAAATACACGCAAACATGTTCCAGATAACAGACGGCAGTTCCTTTCCCACAAACGTACCAAAGGCATCCCCGATATTCATATTGACAAAACAGGATTCATGGACATTCGGAAGCACCGCTGCAAAATGCTTTTCCTCTGCCAGTTCAACCAGCGGTGTGTGATACAGCCATGCCGTATGATCGCCGCTTCCGCCGTGATACAGCCACAGACATTTCAGTTTCTCCCTTTTTAGATTTTCAGGCAGTACAACCATACAGTCAATGCCGTAACGCAGTGTAATTGAAAACAGATTGATATTCATTACCGGCATATGCTCCTCCAATCTGGTGACACAGGCACCTTATCATTTAAAATCTGAATTGTATTTTGTATACACGCATCCCAGTACGTCCAGTCATGTCCGCCGGTTTCCGTGATATAATGCACATTAAAGTTTTCCTGCTTCATCGCCTCATACAGCTTCCGGCTCATTTCAATGCGCTTATCCTGTAATCCACAGGTAATGAAAATTTCCGGAAGGTTATCCACATTTCCCGATAAATTTATGCCGGTTTTGTGTGTAAGTTCAAATAAATCTGCTGCCGCCGTGGAAAAATCCTCTTTTCACCGAAAACCGGTTTTAAATCGAGTCCCTGCGGTCTTAAAAACGCTCCGATATATCAAGCAGTCCCGAATAGGAAAATGCTTTTCCGTATAATTCCGGTCTTTTAACGCCGCATGAACCGCTCCGTATCCTCCCATCGACATTCCGGCGATGAAACGGTCTTCTTTTGGCGAAAGGTCAAACCACGTTTCGCATTTTTCGATGAGTTCCTCTGTCAGAAATGTAAAATAGTCTTTTCCGTAACGGTTGTTGACATAACATTTGTTGTTGCCGGACGGCATCACCACTGCAATATTTTTCCTTCTGCGTAATCCGCAACACGGGATTTTAGCAGCCATGATGCATAATCGCCCCTGCGCCGTGTAAAAGATACAAGGTTTTATATCCGCCACGCCCTGCGGCATTAAGACATTTGTCATGACCGGCATTCCCAATGCCTTGGATTCAAAATTTATACTTATCCATGCCATTTTTCTTACTCCTGTTTAAAATTGCCGCACGAAGAAACGGCATCTTCTGATGTCCCTCCATGCGGCAGTTTCAATGATTGTTTATTCACTCTCTGTGTTTTCTTCGTCGTTTTCTGTTTCTATTTCTTCGCCTTTTCATTTTCAGGCTTTTTAGAAACTTTTGCAATCGTTGCAACAGTTACATTCTCATCAAGATTAATCAGTTTGACGCCGGATGTAATTCTGCCAAGCTTTGAAATGTCTTTACATTCAATCTGGATAATCACACCTTCTGTCGTAATTAACATGACTTCACGTGTGTCATCAACTGCCTTGACACCGACTACATTTCCGGTCTTTTCGCTGATCTTGTAACACTTGATTCCCTTGCCGCCTCTGTGCTGGACTGTAAATTCATTCATATCCGTGATTTTACCGAGTCCCTTTTCAGAAACGATTAACAGCGAATCGCCCTGTGTATCAAGCTGCATGCCGACTACTTCATCTTCGTCTAACAGATTCATGCCGATAACGCCCATAGAACTTCTGCCGGTCTTTCTTACATCAGATTCATGGAATCGGATACACTGTCCGAGTTTTGTTACAAGCAGAATATCCTTTGTGTTATCGGTTAATTTTACTTCAATTAATTCATCGTCATCACGCAGATTAATTGCCTGAAGACCTGTCTTTCTGATATTGGCATACTCTTTTAACTGGGTCTTTTTTACAATACCCTTCTTTGTTGCCATAAACATATAATCTGAATCATTAATATGTTTTGTATCCACAGGAATCACGGCTGTAATCTGTTCTTCCGGCTGGAGCTGCAGCAGATTAATAATTGCCGTTCCTCTTGAGGTTCTGCCAGACTCCGGAATTTCGTAAGCCTTTAACTTATAGGCACGTCCCTGGTTCGTAAAGAATGTCAGGCTGTGGTGTGATGTCGTCATGAATAAATCTTCAATAAAGTCATCTTCTAAGGTCTGCATTCCCTTAATGCCCTTGCCGCCTCTGTGCTGGCTCTTGAAATTATCCGGTGTCATGCGCTTGATGTATCCGAGATTGGTTCTTGCAATAATAACATCTTCATCCGGGATTAAATCTTCCATGGATAAATCGTATTCGTCAAATCCAATCTGTGTTCTTCTTTCATCGGCATATTTATCCGCAATGGCACTGATTTCTGTCTTGATGACGGTAAGGAGCTTTTCTTGTCACTTAAAATTGCCTTGTATTCCGCAATCTTTGCAAGCAGTTCCTTTAATTCAGCTTCCAGCTTCTCTCTTTCCAGACCTGTCAGTGCACGCAGACGCATATCCACGATTGCCTGTGCCTGTGCTTCGGAAAGTCCGAATTCACTCATCAGCCCTTCCTTGGCAATCTGTACATTCTGCGAACCTCTGATAATCTGGATGACACGGTCAATATTGTCAAGCGCAATCATTAAGCCCTCTAAAATGTGGGCCCGTTCTTCAGCTTTATTTAAATCATACTGCGTTCTTCTTGTGACAACTTCTTCCTGATGCAGAAGGTAATACTTGAGCATATCGTAAAGGTTTAATACCTTTGGCTGGTTGTCAACAAGCGCCAGCATAATCACACCAAATGTATCCTGTAACTGGGTATGCTTGTACAGCTGGTTTAAAATGATGTTTGCATTGACATCACGGCGCAGTTCAATACAGATTCTCATACCGCTTCGGTCAGATTCATCACGCAGTGCCGTAATGCCGTCAATCTTTTATCGCGGACCAGTTCCGCTATTTTCTGGATTAATTTGGCTTTGTTTACCATGTACGGAAGTTCCGTTACGATAATGCGGTGCTTTCCGTTTTCCATTGGCTCGATATTGGTTACGGCACGGACTTTAATCTTTCCGCGGCCTGTACGGTATGCTTCTTCAATGCCCATTTTACCGATAATGACACCGCCGGTCGGAAAATCCGGACCTTTGACAATCTGCAATACTTCATCAATCGACGTTTCGCGGTCTTCCTCGACTTTGTTATCAATCAGCCTGACAACGGCATCGACAACTTCACGCAGATTATGCGGCGGGATATTCGTTGCCATACCAACGGCAATACCGGACGTTCCGTTTACTAAAAGATTCGGATAACGGGACGGCAGTACAACCGGTTCTTTTCCGTTTCATCAAAGTTTGGAATAAAATCCACGGTATTTTTATTAATATCGGCTGTCATTTCCATGGAAATGCGGCTTAAACGTGCTTCTGTATATCGCATGGCGGCGGCACCGTCACCATCGACAGAACCGAAATTACCGTGTCCGTCTACCAGCGGGTATCTTGTATTGAAATCCTGTGCCAGTTTTACCAGTGCTTCATAAATGGATGAATCTCCGTGCGGATGATATTTACCCATTGTATCACCGACAATACGCGCACATTTTCTGTGCGGCTTGTCAGGACCGTTATTTAATTCAATCATTGAGAATAAGATTCTTCGCTGTACCGGCTTTAAACCGTCCCTTACATCAGGAAGTGCACGGGAAGCGATAACGCTCATCGCATAGTCGATATAGTAATCTTCCATGGTCTGCTTCATATCCACTTCATGAATCTTATCAAAGATATGTTCGTCCATTTTCTACTCCATTCCGAGAACGCGTTTTAGAAAATCCATTATCACCCGGAGCGTTCTCAGTCCGTGTGATGGTACAAATTTTATTAAATATCCAGATTCTTTACATACTTAGCATTGGCTTCAATGAATTCCTGCGCGGCTCAACCTTATCGCCCATCAGTGTAGAGAACGTTACATCAATTTCTGATTCTGAATCCTCGTCCATGTTCACCCGTAATAAAATTCTCTTTTCCGGGTCCATGGTTGTTTCCCAGAGCTGGTCGGCATCCATTTCGCCTAGACCTTTGTAGCGCTGGACTTTGTTATTCTGGTCACGTCCGATTTCAAGCATAATCTGATTGAGTTCCTCATCACTGTATGCATACCAGACTTTTTGTTCTTTTCAATCTTATAAAGCGGCGGCTGTGCAAGATATACGTGACCCTGCTTGATTAACTCCGGCATAAACCGGTAGAAAAAGGTAAGTAGCAGTGTTGCAATATGCGCACCGTCCACATCGGCATCCGTCATAATTATAATTTTGTGGTATCTTAATTTGCTTATATCAAAATCTTCATGAATGCCTGTACCGAATGCCGTAATCATAGCCTTGATTTCTTCGTTGCCTAAAATTCTGTCGAGTCTTGCTTTTCAACATTTAAAATCTTGCCGCGCAGCGGAAGAATTGCCTGTGTTGCACGGCTTCTTGCTGTCTTTGCAGAACCGCCGGCTGAATCACCCTCAACGATATAGATTTCACAGTTTTCGGGTCCCTGTCAGAGCAGTCCGCAAGTTTACCCGGAAGACTTGTATTTTCAAGCGCAGTCTTTCTTCTTGTCAGATCTCTTGCTTTTCTTGCCGCCTCTCTTGCGCGCTGTGCAAGAATGGATTTTCACAGATAACCTTTGCAACTGCCGGATTCTGCTCTAAGAAAATCTCAAGCTGTTCACTGACAATGCTGTCAACGGCACTTCGTGCAACGGTGTTGCCAAGCTTCTGCTTTGTCTGTCCCTCAAACTGAGGGTCTTCAATCTTGACACTGACAATCGCTGTCAGACCTTCACGGATGTCATCGCCGGAAAGGCTCTGCTCACTGTCTTTATCAGTTTATTTTTCTTTGCATAATCATTAAATGTCTTTGTCAAGGCATTTTTAAAACCGGTCAGATGCGTTCCGCCTTCCGGTGTCTTGATGTTGTTGACAAAGGAATCCACAACTTCGTTGTAACCGTCATTGTGCTGGAATGCCACTTCAACCTGCACACCGTCTTTTAGACCCTCGCAGTAAATAATCTTATCATAAAGCGCATCCTTGCTCTTGTTTAAATATTCAACAAATTCCTTGATACCGCCCTCATAGTGGAATACTCTTTCCTGTTCAATGCCTTCTCTTGCATCCTTTAACACAATTTTGATGCCTTTTGTAAGAAAAGCCATTTCACGCAGACGGCTCTTTAAAATGTTATATTCATAAACAGTTGTTTCCTGAAAATCTCTTTATCCGGTAAGAATGTAACCTTTGTACCGGTTTCTTCCAATGGGCAGTCCCCACAACTTTTAACGGATAACATACATTACCGCGTTCATAACGCTGGTTGTAGATGTGTCCGTCACGCTTTACATAGACTTCCATCCACTCGGATAAGGCATTTACAACGGATGCACCTACACCGTGCAGACCACCGGATACTTTATATCCCCGCCGCCAAACTTACCGCCTGCGTGTAACATTGTATACACGACTTCAACTGCCGGTTTGCCGGTTTCGTGATTGACATCAACTGGAACGCCTCGTCCGTTATCAATAACCGTAATGGAATTATCCTGATTAATTGTGACTTCAATTGTATTGCAATATCCTGCCAAAGCCTCATCTACTGCATTATCGACAATTTCATAAACAAGGTGATGAAGCCCCTTGATGATGTACTGCCGATATACATACCCGGTCTTTTCGGACGGCTTCAAGACCTTTGAGAATCTGAATCTGGTCGCCACCATAATTATTCTCTGACACTGTGCATTCCTCCTTCAATGTTTTTCAGAAAACTAAATGTTATTTTCATGAATCACGGTACCGTTCTGAATCTGAAATGTTTTATGAACGGCAACTGACTGTTTACAAATTCATCCAGCCCCGTACAGGTAATCACTGTCTGAATCTGCCCGATACTATTTAATAAAACTGCTGCCGGTTACTGTCTAACTCTGACAGCACATCATCCAAAAGCAGCACCGGCGTATCCTTCACTACTTTTTACAAGTTCGATTTCCGCAAGTTTTAAAGACAGGGCGGCTGTACGCTGCTGTCCCTGCGAACCGTACTTTTTACTTCGCTGCCGTTGATAAAAGATTAAATCGTCCTTATGTGGTCCAAAGCAGGTCGATTTCATCCGCAGATCCCGCTCCCGCATCTTTGTCACGGTATCTAAAAATGTTGTTTCTTCCACGCAGGGCTGATACTCAATCATTAGTTTCTCTGTTCCGCCGGATAACTTTTCATGCAGTCCGCCGATAATTTCGTTTAACTCCTGTACGAAACCGACACGCCTTTTCATGACTTCCGTTCCGTACTTCACAAGCTGCAAATCCCAGATATCCAGCGTTTCAAGCTTTTCTTCTGACGACTTAAATGACAGTTCTTTTAAAAGCTTGTTGCGCTGATTGACCACTTTATTGTAGTTAATCAGATTGCTTAAGTAGATTTTATCAAGCTGGCTCAGCTCCATATCCATAAACCGGCGGCGCTCCGCCGGTCCGTTTTTAATAATACTTAAATCCTCCGGTGAAAAACAGACAATATTTAAAATTCCAAACAGCTCTACCGCCCGTTTAATCGGAATACCGTTTACGGCAATTCCCTTGCTTTTATTTTTTTTCAGATGCATATCAATCCGGTACGGCAGCCCGTTTTTTTTCACATTCAGCTTGATATGTGCTTCATCACTGCCCATCCGTATCATTTCACGGTCTTTGCTTCCTTTGTGGGAACGCGATGTTGCGCAGACATAAAGCGCCTCTAAAATATTGGTCTTTCCCTGCGCATTATCACCGTAAATAATATTAATCTGCGGGTTAAAATTCATATTTAAAATTTTATAATTTCTGTAATCTTTTAAATCTACGGACTCAATTATCACGGTTACACCTGCAAATTACTTTTCTATTCTGATTTCCTGACCGTTATAGGAAATGACTTCCCCGCCTGTCAGTTTTTTGCCGCGCTGAAGCTCAGGCCTGCCATTGACAAGAACTTCTCCGTTCTGAATGACAATCTTTGCTTCTACACCGGATTCCACAAGACCTGCTGCCTTTAATGCCTGTCCCAGTTTAATAAACTCATCTCTGATTTTTATTGTTTCCATTGTTTCTCCATTCTTACTATTCAGCCGTAAAGTTTACCGGAAGAATCAGATAAATATAACTTTCCTCTTTGTCCTTAATAAAACATGGTGCTTTCGGATTTACCAGATAAATATAAATCTGTTCATCATCTATTACCTTTAATGCATCAATTAAGAACTTCGGATTAAAGCCAATCATGATATCCTTGCCGTCTTTGTTAATATCAATATCTTCGTTTAACGAACCCATGGAAGAATTGACATGAACTTCCAGTGAACCATCGGTAATGCTTAAAATAATCGGTTTCTTTTCACTTTCTTTGATTAAAAGGGTTGCTCTGTCAATAGAATCTAAAAATTCTTTTTTGTTAATGGTTACTTTGGTTTCATAATCACTGGAAAGCATCTGGTTAATTCTGAAATACTCTCCTTCAATAAGACGGGATACAACGGTGGTATTGTCAAATTCAAATAAAATGTGATTATTTGTAAAGTATATTGTAACGGCATCTTCTGCATTTGTCGATAAAATTTTACTGATTTCAGAAAGTGTCTTTCCAGGAACAACAACTTTTACATCATCTGCATGACTGGTCAATTCAATATTGCGGATTGCAATACGGTGTCCGTCAAGACCTACAACCTTTAAAATACCGTTTGCGACTTCAAAAAGTTCACCGGTCATCATTTTATTGTTGTCATTCATTGCAATAGAAAACAGTGTCTGGTTAATGGTTTCTCTTAATGTAAACTGTGATAAAGTAATAAATTTGTCTTTTTCAATAATCGGTAAATAAGAAAAATCATCCCCTGATTTACCGGCAATATTAAATTTACTCTTTTCACAGGTAATTAAAGAGGTGTAATTACTGTCTGTTTCGATGCAGATTTCATTATCCGGCAGTTTTCTGACGATTTCTGAGAAAATCTTTGCATCAATGGCAACTTTACCTTTTCTCGATAATTTCACCTTCAACGATGGTTTCGATACCAAGCTCCATATCATTGGCGGTAAATTTAATTTCATTTGTAGTCGCATCGATTAAGATACATTCTAAAATGTTCATTGTTGTTTTAGCAGGAACTGCTTTCATAACAATGCCAACTGCTTTGGCAAGATTTGTTTTTGAAAAAACTAACTTCATAATTGTGTAAAACTCCTTTCAGCGAAAAAACAAAAAAACAAAAATAAATATATATAAATAAAAATCCGTAGTAGTAGTAGTAGGGGCTGTGAATTTGTTGATATGTGGTGTAAGCCCTTGTATCATGCGGGTTTGCGGTATCTAAAATCCCGGTAGATAAATCCGTTTTTGTCTGTGAAAAAATTTGGGATAACCGCAGACACAAAAAAATTCCCAAATGGCCGTTGTGGACAAACAAAAAAATGTCAACATAAAATAAAGCATTTTTACACAGGTTTTCAACGGAAAAACCACAATAAATGTGGATAACTATTACGAAGGATCAATCTTCTTAATGAGAATATCCACAGTGTTCTTGGTTGTTTCATTGACGAGTACTTCTTTGGCAATCTTGTCCGCTCCGTGAATAATCGTCGTATGGTCCCTGTTTCCAAGGGCTTTGCCGATTCCCTGTAAGGCGACATTCGTCATCTGGCGGCACAGATACATCGTAATCTGTCGTGGATAAACAATGTCGGCGCTTCGTTTGGAAGAAAGAATATCCGCCGGTGAAATACCGAAGTGGTCCGCAACAATCTGGATAATCAGTTCCGGTGTGACTTCTTTTTTGGCATCCGGTGAAATCAGGTCTTTTAAAGTTTCTTCCGCAAACTCAACCGTAATCGGGCTGTGGGAAAGTGTTGCAAAAGCCGAAAGCTTGGTAAGTGCGCCTTCCAGCTCACGAATACTGGATTTAATATGGGTTGCAACATAATCCTGAACATCATCGGGAATGTTGTAGCCGCCAAGTTCGACTTTCTTCTTTAATATAGCACGTTTTGTTTCATACGTAGGAATCTGGATATCGACAGGCAGACCCATTTCAAAACGGGTACGCAGTCGTTCCGTCAGGGTTTCCATTTCTTTCGGCGGCCGGTCAGAAGAAATTACAATCTGCTTGCTGTCCTGATAGAGCGCATTAAAAGTATGGAAGAATTCTTCCTGCGTAGACTCTTTACCTATAATAAACTGAATATCGTCAATCAGTAACACATCAATATTGCGGTACTTTTTGCGGAATTCAGAGTTTTTCTGGTTCTTTACCGAATCAATCAGTTCATTGGTGAATGTTTCGGAGGTTACGTATAAAACCTTGCGTGTCGGGTCATTGGTAATAATAAAATGAGCAATTGCCTGCATCAGATGCGTCTTTCCAAGTCCAACGCCTCCGTAGATAAAAAGCGGGTTATAGACTTGTCCCGGTGTTTCGGCAACTGCAAGGGAAGCAGCGTGTGCTAAGTTATTATTTGTACCGACAACGAAGGTGTCAAAAGTATAGTTCGGATTCAGGTTCTGAAGACCGGAATTCTTCGCAGCAGAGCCGGTTGCGGCCTTTTTAATTTCCGCTGCCTGCTTATCTTTGGCTGTAATTAAGCGGACATCATATTCGTGGTTCATAATCTCACAAATCGTAATGCGAAGCATCTCCAGATATTTTTTTTCCACATAGGAAACAGCCATGTCGGGGTTCATGGAGGTACTCGACATAATCAGTGTAATGGTATCGTTTTCCACTGTATAAACTTCAATTGGCTTAATCCAGCTGTTAAAGGAAATATCCTGAAGCTCATAGCGTTCTTTAAAGGTCTGTAATATCAAATCCCAGTTCTGTTTTAAATCTTCCATATTATATCAATGCCTTTCTGGCTTTCGTTAAAGTAAATGTATTCTAATATATAATATAACAAATGTGGATTTTTAGCAAGAAGCCCATGAAAAAATAGTGGATAACTCAGTTAAAAGTGGACAAATCACAGTGTTGTTGACAACTTATAAACACGAAATATGCCCATAAATGCGCTTTTTCGTGTTTTTTTACACAGGATGTTGTGAATTTATCCCCAACTTATCCCCAATTTGTGGATAAGTTGGGGATTACTGTGCATAGCTTGTGGGTATTTGTGGAAAAGACAAAGAATACAAAAAATATCGAAAAAACACTTGACTTATAGATGTTTTATTCTTATAATTAGAAGCGATGTTTTTAAATTTGATTAGAAAATTCCTGCCATATACAATCATGGTGTGAAAAGGAGGTGCGTATAAATGAAGATGACATTTCAGCCTAAGACAAGACAGAGAGCTAAGGTTCACGGCTTCAGAGCAAGAATGAGTTCAGCAGGTGGAAGAAAAGTTTTAGCAGCAAGAAGAGCAAAAGGAAGAAAAAGACTTTCAGCTTAAGAGTTGTTTCAAGAAGGCAGATGAGTGCGGAACAAGGCATTTATCTGCCTTTTTTTACTTTTAAGATATAGTATGGAGGAGTAGTGTGAAAAATCCTTAAATCGGAGATTTTTCACACAAAACTTTGTGCCGCAGGCGTCACAAAGTTTCCGTTATCACAGAACTGAATAAATTCAGTCCGTGTTTCCTCCGGCATTAAAATGCCTGCGGAATGGAGGAGTTATGAAATATCAGAATTTTGAAACATTAAAGAAAAACAGTGAGTTTAAGAGCGTCTATCAGGCGAAACACTCTTATGCAAACAAGTATATCATTATGTATATACTTCAGAATGGAACGGATACAAACAGACTCGGCGTATCTGTGAGTAAAAAAGTCGGGAACAGTATTGTCCGGCACAGGCTGGCAAGGCTTATACGCGAAGCATTCCGGTTAAATGTTACACAGGTAGCACCCGGATATGACGTTGTGGTAATAGCAAGAGCCGGTCTGAAAGGAAAAGGTTATAAAGAAACCGAAAGTGCGATGCTCCATCTTTTAAAGCTGCATCATATTTATAATAAGGAAGAAAAAGTCCATGAAGAAAGTGATCATTAAACTAATACACTTTTACCAGAGGGCAGTTTCACCGTATAAAGGACGCAGCATGTGCATTTATTATCCGACCTGTTCCCAGTATGCCCTGGAAGCGGTCGAACAGTATGGCGCATTAAAAGGTGGATGGATGGCATTTAAAAGAATATTAAGGTGCAATCCTTTTGCAAAGGGCGGATATGATCCGGTACCCATTGTGTACAAGCCTAAAAAGGGAAAGCACTAAAAAATGGAGGTATCAGTTTGGGTTCAATTTATAATACAATTATCAACCCGATTGCGTGGGTATTCGGTAAAATACTGGATTTCCTGTTTATGGGACTGCACGCGATTGGATTGGGAAACATTGCAATTGCAATCATTGTATTTACATTTCTGGTAAAAATCCTTATGCTTCCGCTGACTGTAAAACAGTCCAAGATGATGAAATTAAACAATATCATCATGCCGGAGGTCCGTAAAATCCAGGATAAATACAAGGATAAGAGAAACGATCAGGAAGCCATGTTAAAAATGCAGGCAGAAACAAAGGCTGTCTATGAAAAATATGGTACATCACAGATGGGCGGCTGTATCCAGATGCTGATTCAGTTCCCAATCTTAATGGCAATGTACCGTGTTATCCAGTACATTCCAATGTACGTAGGACAGTTAAAAAATCTGTTTGTCAACATTTTGACAGGAACAGACGGCGGTATCATGAATGTTTCCGGCTATGCGGATATTATGGCGGAAAACTTCAAGATGACGGGCAGAATGACAAATGTGGACTGGGGTAATATTGATTCTGCGGTAACTGCAATGAATTCATTTTCAGCAGACCAGTGGGAAACATTAAAATCTTTATTCCCGGCATATGCAGGCGTGATTGCCGAAAATCAGACAAAGATTACGGAAATGAACACATTTTTAACGATTAATGTATCACAGAATCCGACCTTTGGATTGAGCATTGCCGTGTTAATTCCAATTCTTTCCGGTCTTTCACAGTACATCAGTGTAAAGGTGTCACAGGGAAATACCCAGATGGATCCGGACGATCCGACAGCGGCATCAATGAAGATGATGACACTGTTTATGCCGATTATGTCAGCATTTATCGCATTTTCTGTACCGGCAGGTCTTGGTGTATACTGGATTGCGACAGCCGTTTTCCAGACAATTTTACAGGTGCTTGTAAACCGTCATTATGATAAGATGGGTGTGGATGCGATTGTTGCAAAGAATGTAGAACGCATGAACAAAAAGCGTGCCAAGAAAGGTCTTCCGCCGGAAAAGATTGCTAAAAATGCAGTAACCAACACAAAGAAGCTTGATTCTATCGAAAAGAGCAGACAGCGTGTAGAAACACTTCAGGCAAAGAAGGAAGCCAATGACAAGAAGATGAAGGAAATTCTTTCATCGACAGAATATTATAAGTCAGCCAAACCGGGAAGCCTTGCAGAAAAGGCAGGAATGGTTGCCAGATATAATGAAAAGAACAAAAAAAATACAAAGAAGTAATCAACCTGCTTAACGCAAAAGGAGGAAATTATGGATTATATTGAAATTTCAGGAAAAACAGTAGATGATGCCTTAACGGAAGCACTTGTAAAGCTTGAAACAACAAGCGATAAAGTGGATGTGGAAGTTGTGGAAAAGGGCAGCTCCGGAATCTTAGGATTGTTTAACAAACCGGCAGTCATCCGTGTACGCAGAAAAAAGGATAAAGACATCTTAGAAGAAGATGTGGTTGCAGAAGTATTCCATGAGGAAGCAAAAAAGGAAGAACCTGCCGTGGCACCGGCAACGGAAAAGAAGCCGGAAATGACAAGAGAAGAAGTAGAATCAAGAATCAGAAACTTCCTCTCAGACCTTTTTAACGCAATGGATATGGAAGTTGCCGTAGAGATTACATTTAATGATAAGGAAGAATGTATCAATGTCGAATTAAAGGGCGGCAATATGGGCGTTTTAATCGGCAAGAGAGGTCAGACACTCGATTCTATCCAGTATCTTACAAGCCTTGTAGTTAATAAGGGAAGAGAAAAGTATGTAAGAATCAAGATGGATACAGAGGATTACAGAAACAGAAGAAAAGAAACGCTTGAATCCCTTGCAAAAAATATTGCATATAAAGTAAAGCGCAGCAGACGTCCTGTAGCTTTAGAACCGATGAATCCATATGAGAGAAGAATCATTCACTCTGCATTACAGAATGATAAATTTGTATCGACAAAGAGCGAAGGTGAAGAACCGTTCAGACATGTTGTGATTTATCTTGATAAAGAAAAAAGTGCAAACAAATAGTATGAATTTTAAAATGGCTGTGGTATGATATACTACAGCTATTTTTGATTAGAAATGGAGTGTAGTTATGGAGGATACGATTGCGGCGATTTCCACAAGCACAGTCAGCAGCGGTGGAATCAGCGTTGTAAGAATCAGCGGGGAAAATGCACTGTCAGTGGCACAACAGGTATTCCGCTCAAAAAAGAATAAAAACGTAGAGGACATGGAAAGCCACACGGTCCACTATGGCAATATTTATAACGGTGAAGAACTCATTGATGAAGTGCTGATGGTTGTCATGAAAGCACCGAATACGTATACAAGGGAAGATGTTGTGGAAATTGACTGTCACGGCGGTATTCTGGTGACGAAAAAGGTACTGGAAGCTGTGCTTTCTGCGGGAGCGCGCCTTGCAGAGCCGGGGGAATTTACAAAAAGAGCCTTTTTAAACGGAAGAATCGACTTATCGCAGGCAGAAGCGGTGATTGATGTCATTCAGTCCAAGAACGAATATGCCTTAAAATCCTCTGTCAGACAGCTCAGTGGAAAACTTTCCGAAAAAATCAAAGGACTGCGCGAGCTGGTTTTAAACAATGTTGCCTATATTGAGGCGGCATTAGACGATCCGGAACACATTTCGCTGGATAACTATGTGAATAAACTGTCAATCGATGTGGATAAGTGTGTGGATAATGTGGATAACTTGTTGAAAACATGTGATAACGGCAGGATTGCAAAGGAAGGTATCCGCACGGTGATTCTCGGTAAAACCAATGCAGGAAAGTCAAGTCTTCTTAATGCCCTTGCAAAGGAGGAGCGTGCTATTGTAACGGACATTGAGGGGACAACGAGGGATACGCTTGAAGAACAGATTACAATCGGCGGAATCCAGTTAAATCTTATTGATACGGCGGGTATCCGTGACACGGTGGATTTTGTGGAAAGTATCGGTGTGGAAAAAGCCAAGAAACTTGCCACGGAAGCAGATCTGGTTATTTTTGTCGTGGACAGCACGCGTACACTCGATGAAAATGATAAGGATATCATTTCACTGATACAGGACAAAAAAGTGATTACGCTGCTTAATAAATCGGATCTGACACCGGTTGTTACGCCGGAGGAAATGAAAAAGCGGCTGGACTGCTGTGTCATTCCGATTTCCGCAAAAGAAGAAACGGGACTGGATAAGCTTGAAGATGCTATAAAAGAGCTGTTCTTTTCGGGAAATCTTGAATTAAATGAGGATATTTATATTGCCAATCAGCGGCAGAAACAGTTACTCATTGAAGCAAAAGAAGCCTTTCTTTTGGTAAAAGACGGCATTGAGAGTGGCATGAGTGAGGATTTCTTAACGATTGACTTAATGACTGCTTATGAAAAATTAGGATATATTATTGGTGAAGAAGTAGAAGATGACCTTGCAGATAAGATTTTTAAAAGCTTCTGCATGGGTAAATAAAGTGAAAGTTGTGCAGTGTCTGCCGTTGCGCGGACAGGTTGGAGGAAAATTATGCCGAATATACGGGAAGAATATGATGTAATAGTAGTAGGTGCCGGACATGCAGGCTGTGAGGCGGCACTGGCAGCGGCAAGAATGGGATTAAATACCATTTGTTTTACCGTCAGCTGTGAGAGTATAGCCATGATGCCATGTAATCCGAATATCGGAGGTAGTTCAAAAGGACATCTTGTAAGGGAAATTGATGCGCTGGGCGGTGAAATGGGGAAAAATATTGATGCAACCTTTATTCAGTCTAAAATGCTTAATAAATCCAAAGGTCCTGCGGTACATTCCCTTCGTGCGCAGGCGGATAAGTCGGATTACAGCCGCCGGATGAGAAAGGTTATGGAAAATACCGAAAATCTGTTTGTCAGACAGGCGGAGGTTACGGAAATTATGGTCAAAGATGGCGTGATTCAGGGTGTAAAGACACTCTCAGGCGCGCAGTATTTTGCAAAAGCCGTTGTACTTTGTACCGGTGTATATTTAAAGGCAAAATGTATCCACGGTGATGTCAGCTATGAAACCGGTCCAAACGGCTTACAGGCAGCCAATCATCTGACGGCATCTTTAATTGAAAACGGTATTGAAGTGCGCAGATTTAAGACGGGTACACCGGCAAGAGTGGACAAGCGTTCCATTGATTTTAGTAAGATGACAGAGCAGTTTGGTGACGAGCGCGTGGTGCCGTTTTCATTTACAACTGACCCGGAAACGGTACAAAAAGAACAGGTTTCCTGCTGGCTGACATATACAAATGAAGAAACACATCAGATTATCCGTGATAACCTGGATCGTTCCCCGCTGTATTCCGGTGTGATTCACGGTACAGGACCGAGATACTGTCCGTCTATTGAGGATAAGGTCGTTCGTTTTGCAGATAAAGACCGCCATCAGGTATTTATCGAGCCGGAAGGACTTTATACCAATGAAATGTATCTGGGCGGTATGTCCAGTTCCATGCCGGAGGACGTGCAGTATGCGATGTACCGCACCGTACCGGGGTTAGAGCATGTAAAGATTGTAAGAAATGCTTATGCGATTGAATATGACTGTATCAGTGCCGTACAGTTAAAGTCTTCGCTTGAATTTAAGAAAATCCGCGGTTTATTTGCAGGCGGACAGTTTAATGGAAGTTCAGGCTATGAAGAAGCGGCGGCACAGGGGATTGTTGCAGGTATTAATGCGGCGCAGTATGTCAAGGGCAAAGAACCGTTTATCTTAGACCGCTCTGAGGCTTATATCGGCGTTTTAATTGATGACCTTGTGACAAAGGAATCTACAGAGCCGTACCGTATGATGACATCCAGGGCAGAGTATCGTCTGCTGTTACGTCAGGATAATGCGGATTTACGTCTGACAAAGCGCGGATATGAAGTTGGATTAATCAGTAAGGAGCGTTATGAGGGCGTTCTTGAAAAGGAACGGCTGATTGCAGAAGAAATTGAGCGTGTAAAGTCCGTCAATATCGGAACAGGCGGACAGGTGCAGGCACTGATGCAGCAGTACGGCAGTACGGAATTAAAGACCGGTGCGACACTTGCAGAGCTGATTAAGCGTCCGGAGCTTTCTTATCAGGCACTGGCGCCGCTTGACACACACAGACCGCAGCTACGGGAAGATATTGCGGAACAGGTCAATATCAACCTGAAATACGAAGGCTATATTGAAAGACAGTTACGTCAGGTAGAACATTTTAAAAAGCTGGAAAAGAGAATTATCCCGGAAACGATGGACTATACGGCAATTAACGGACTGCGTGTGGAGGCAATGCAGAAGCTTGAAAAATTCCGTCCACATTCAATCGGACAGGCATCCAGAATTTCAGGTGTATCTCCGGCGGATATTTCGGTTCTTCTGGTTTATATGGAGCAGTTCAGAAGAAGAAAGTAATCATTTTCCTCAGAAAATAAGGAGAATTATCAATATGAATTTTACAGAGCAGTTAAATGAAGTAGGCATTGTGTTAAATGATACGCAGAGAAGCCAGTTTGACAAATATTTTGAAATTTTGGTGGAATGGAATGGTTTTATGAATCTGACAGGCATTACGGAATATGAAGAAGTGCTTGTTAAGCATTTTTAGACAGCCTTGCCGTCGGAAAATACAGTGAAAGTTTGCGGGAAATCCTGAGCTTTCTATTATAGATGTAGGAACGGGCGCCGGATTTCCGGGACTTCCGTTAAAATCGCTTATCCACAGGCAAAAGTGGTGCTTCTGGATTCGTTAAATAAGCGTGTAAAATTCTTAGATGAAGTGATTACGCAGCTGGGACTTACGGGTATTACGGCGGTACATGCGCGCGCAGAGGAAGGTGCAAGAAATGCAGCTTACCGGGAGCAGTTTGACATTAGTGTGTCACGGGCTGTGGCTAACTTATCGACACTTGTGGAATACTGCCTGCCGTTTGTAAAAGCCGGTGGATATTTCATTGCGTATAAGTCCGGGGATATTGATGCGGAAGCAGAGGGCGCAAAAGGGCGGTGTCCCTGCTTGGCGGAAGAATTGAAAGCGTGGAAAAGATGACACTGCCGGGAACAGACATTGAGCGGTCGTTTGTCTTTGTAAAAAGGAGAAGCCGACACCGAAGAAATATCCGAGAAAAGCAGGACTGCCCTCAAAGAGCCGTTGGGGTAAACGTACAGAAAAATGTGCAATTATAAGTGTAGATAGAAGTATAAAGATAATCTGGCAGATAAAGAATAAAATCAGCCGTAGCGTATGTAAAAGAACATATGTCACGGCTGTTTTTAAGTGAATATAACGGTAAATGTCTGTAAGATGTATCTGTGCGGTACGATAACAGTGTTACCAATCTGTTATCGTACCGCACAGGCAGTATACAGATTAAATCTGGTTAATATAGATGTTTAAGGTGTTGACAAATTCCTCCGGCTGTTCAATCTGCGGAAGAACCTTTGCATTTGGAATCAGATAGGTTTCAATCGCAGGATTTAAGTCGGTATATTCTTTAATAACGGCACGCATGTCGGTGTTTTTATCGCCGGATACGATATAAATGCAGTTATCAAGCTGGCTGACAGCACGTGATATGGAGGCCGTTGTATAATGGCACTGTGTACTGGCAAAGAGGTATTTGGCAGAAGCGCCGCCTAAATGCGCTGTTTCATGGTAAGCCTTGCAGGTTTCACGCGGAATCATATTCTGATATGCAAACAGCTCGTTTGTAAATTTGCGGTTGATTTCGTGGCGGTTTACAAAAATATTGTAAAGCATTGTGCCAAGAACCGGCGTATTTAAAAGCATTTTACGGATATTGCTGTGCTTCCCCGGATTAATCATGGCATGTCGAATGCCTTCAGGGCTTACAAGAACAATCTTATCAAAAAGATATGGATTGTTGTAAGCTGCCATAATGGTAAGCGGTGCAGACTGTCCGGTGGCAGCTACGCTTACACGGCGTGCAATTACATTTACAATAAAATCATTGAGCAGCTGGGTATACATATAGGCGGTGTAGGTAATATTCGGTTTGTCAGAATAGCCGCAGCCCAGCAGGTCAATGGTGTATACGGTGTGTTTTGGCGAGCGCTTTTACAACACGCTTCCATTCATAAGACGAACTTTCCGGTTTTAAATCGTGAATTAAAAGGAGCGGTGAACCCTTACCACAGACGGTGTAGGCAACATTTCCCAATCTCCATTTGTATTTTAAAATTGACTTGTTTTCGGTAATCTTATCTGAAACAGCAGCCTGAAAAATGCACTGGTTTATAATATGTGCGGTTGTAAAGCTGCGGTCCCCATTCCGGCAGCAAGACCTAATTTTTTCCATTTATTCATAGCTATCTCCATTCCGCTGCATAGCAGCAATCGTTATAAAATAACGGGTAACCCGTCCCAATATTATTATCTCCTATTATAATGGAAAAAGGCTGAACTATCAATGATAAATGCACGAACACAAAAGAAATGAAAAAAACATTTTCAGGGATTAAAATAATCTAGTAGAAAAGTACTTTAAATATTCCACAAAATAGAGTATTATATATAGCAAAAGCATTAATACGTGATAATATATAATATATATTAAATATAAAAAATATTCATGTACTATAAGGGGACAACGATGGATGAAATACAAAAATATCTGACGGAAGAATTACAGTCTGCAAAAGAAGAAAAAGAGAACCTGGAAGAGCAGATTCATAAGATTGAAATTGAGACAGAGCTGATTTGTCAGGCAATAGATAAAATTGTAATGAATCAGGATGCAACAAGCCTGGTATTTATGTCAGAGGAAGAATTTCAGGGATTTGACGGGACAGAGATAAAAAAGCTGAGTCAGAAAAAGACAGCTCTTGCAGAAGAAAAGCTACGGCTTCAGCAGACTGTTTCCCAGACAGCACGCCGGATTGCAAAGCTGGAGCGGCTGCTGAAACAAAGCACTGGAAAGTTGAAAGAAGATTCGACCGGGGCTAAAAAGGTTTATAATACATATGAAGTAATATATATGCAGGAGGCTGACCGTCAGAGAATTGCCAGAGATATTCATGATACCGTTGTCCAGGGGCTGACTGCTTTAATACATAAAAATGAATTTGTGGGAAAGATTTTTGAAACAGATAAGCAGCGGGCACAGTTGGAATTGAAAAAGAATAATAACGTTATCCGGGATTCCATTAACGAACTGCGCAATATTATATTTGATCTTCGACCCATGTCTTTAGATGATCTTGGATTTGAAAAAACATTTTATACAGCAATTGAAAAAATAAAAGGAACAACACAGATGGTTGTGAAAGCTGATTATCTGTGCGATACTGATTCAATGAATCCGATTATCGGAATTACGGTTATCCGGATAATACAGGAATTATGCAGCAATTCTATTAAATATTCAAAGGGAACAAAAATCCAGGTTACGATAAAGCAGGATAAGCAGAATGAACTGCTCATTTTGTATTCAGATAATGGAGAAGGATATGATTTGAACAAACCGACGGATTGTACAAAAAACAATACCGGATTTGGATTGAATATGATGCGGGAGAGGATTGCACTGTTACAGGGAAAAATGGAAGTGTGTTACAAAGACGGAGAACTTTCTTATACAATCCGGATTCCTTTAGATACACAGAAAATATGAAACTGGGAGGAATTATAAATGTCTGTTAATATATTATTAGCTGATGACCATTTGATGGTGCGGGAAGGATTAAAACAAGTATTGGAATTAGATCATGATATTGATGTAATCAGTGAGGCAAGCGATGGATATGAATGCCTGAATCTGATTAATAAGACACACCCGGATGTAGTGCTGCTTGATATTAATATGCCAAACCTTGACGGCTTACAGGTATTGTCGATTATGAAACAGCAGAAAATGAAAAGTAAGGTGATTATGCTTACGATTCATAAGGATGTAGATTATCTGATTGAGGCATTGGATGCCGGATGTGACGGTTACGTTTTAAAAGATTCAGATTCGGAAACATTGAAAAAAGCAATTTTTGATGTATATAATGGAGAAACATTTATTGAACCAAGCTTAACAGTATTGCTTAATTCAAGTCTGGCAGAGCGTGATGTAATGAAAGACAAACTCAGTGAACTGACAAAACGTGAAGTTGAAGTTTTGAAATTAATTGCAAGTGGAATGTTTAATAAAGAAATTGCATCTACTCTTTGTATCAGTGAACGGACAGTTAAAAATCATGTATCAAATATCTTTAAAAAGATAGAGGTATCAGACAGAACACAGGCAGCTGTATTTGCAATAAAAAATAATCTGGTTGATATTAAATAGCTCTCGTAAAAACAGCTTTTATAAAAGAAAATAATTGCTATTGTGTGATTGCAAATATATCGTTAGATAAATGATCAATAAAATTATGGAGAATGGTATAAAGGAAATGAGTCTTTGTACCATTTTTTATTTTGCAGAAAAACAGATATGCAATATTTATATCTGAGAAAATACTTCTAAAAAAATGCAACGGTTATACAATGGCTTGGTTTTTACAGGTGTTTTAAATTTTGAATGAAACAGGTAGTGAATTAAAATTACATTAAGCAATAAGCGAAATTAAATAAAAAGTGTTTCACGTGAAACATTGTGGCTTTTATAGAAATCAAGTGAAAATAAAGAAAAAATGAAATTAAATAAAATGGGAAAATTCTATAGATATCTAATATAAAAAATGCTATAATATTTACGGTGTGTCTGGGTCAAAAGCTATTCATGTACATATGAGCATGATAAGACTTTTTGAATTTTTGACCTTAACATTTTTATGTTGGACGGCTAAAGTGTTTCACGTGAAACATTGATTAAGAATGCCGTCGGGATTGGAGAATAAATGGGGAGAATTATAGCAATTGCAAACCAAAAGGGCGGCGTTGGAAAGACGACAACAGCAATTAACTTGTCCGCCTGCCTGGCAGAAGCAAAACAGAGAGTATTAGTCATTGATATTGATCCGCAGGGAAATACCACAAGCGGTCTTGGAATTGATAAAGAAGAAAAAGAAAATACAATCTATGAAGTTATGCTGGGTGAAATTTCGATTGAACAGGCTATCTGTAAGGAAGCATTTGATTGTCTGGACGTAATCCCTTCTAATGTCAACCTTGCAGGTGCGGAAATCGACCTTATTGATATAGAAGACCGCGAGTATATTTTAAAGAAAAGTATTGCTCAGATCCGGAAAAACTATGATTATATTATATTGGACTGTCCGCCGTCTTTAAGTATGTTGACAGTCAACGCAATGACTGCAGCAGACACAGTACTTGTGCCGATTCAGTGCGAATACTATGCATTGGAAGGATTAACACAGCTGATACATACAATTCATCTGGTTCAGAAAAAATTAAATCCAAATCTGGAACTGGAGGGTGTTGTCTTTACAATGTATGATTCCAGAACCAATCTTTCATTACAGGTTGTGGAAAATGTAAAAGATAATTTAAAACAAAACATCTATAAGACAATTATTCCAAGAAATATCCGGTTAGCCGAAGCACCGAGCCATGGACTGCCAATCAATATTTATGATACAAAGTCCAGTGGTGCAGAAAGTTACCGCTTATTGGCACAGGAAGTAATGAACAATAGAAATGAGGGAAAATAAATGGCAGTAGCGAAGAAAAGCAAAGCATCTTCAAAAGGCCTTGGAAAAGGATTGGGAAATCTTATCCGGGAATCGGAAGAAGATGAAAATGTAGTAGTAAAGGAAGTAGTCAAAGAAGTTGTTGTAAAAGAACCGGGTGAAATGAAAGTTCGTCTGTCACAGATTGAACCAAACCGGGAACAGCCAAGAAAAGTATTTGATGAAGATGCGCTGATTGAATTGTCGGAATCGATTAAACAGTATGGCGTCTTACAGCCGCTTCTGGTTCAGAAAAAGGACAAGTATTATGAAATTATTGCCGGTGAAAGAAGATGGCGTGCAGCAAAGCTGGCAGGAGTCAAAGAAGTACCGGTTATTATAAAAGACTACTCTACGCAGGAAGTCATGGAGATTGCGTTGATTGAAAATATTCAGCGTGAAGACTTAAATCCAATAGAAGAAGCGCAGGCATATCAGCGTTTAATCAAAGATTACCGGTTAAAGCAGGATGAAGTCGCGGAAAAGGTATCAAAGTCCCGTGCGGCAATTACGAATTCGCTGCGTCTGTTAAAGCTTGATGAACGTGTACAGGAAATGGTTATGGAAGGCAAATTAAGCAATGGTCATGCCAGAACCATTATCGGAATAGAAGACGGCGACCAGCAGTATCAGGTAGCACAGAAAATTTTTGACGAGCAGATGAGTGTCCGTGAAACGGAAAAATTGATGAAAAATCTGAACCGTCCTGAAAAACCGGAAAAACAAAAGCCACAGAATGATTTTGTGTACCGGGATATTGAGGAAAAGATGAATAAAATTATGGGTACAAAAGTCGTTATTAAAAACCGGGAACACGATAAGGGTAAAATTGAAATTGAATATTATTCACAGGCAGAGCTGGAAAGAATCTATGATTTGCTGAAACAGATAAAAAATGAATAATTCAATATTTTTACACTTATACTATAAATATAGGAGCAAACGATTATGATAAATTTTTGATTTATTTTCAGTGGATACACTGTATATTGTCTTGGGACTTGCCGGGTAAGCCTGATTACGCTGATTCTTGCAATTGTTGCGCTTTGTAAGGCAGCAAAGTTAAAAAGAAATACCGTTCCTTTATGGAAGGTGCAGATGGAAAGTCGATTGAGAGTCTGATTCATGAACATCTCGATGAGATTGAAAGTATCCGGACAGTCGGTGAGAAAAACAGTGCGGCAGTGAAAGATATTTACGAAAAATGCAGTATACATTTCAGAAGGTGGGCATTGTGAAGTATGATGCGTTTCATGAAATGGGTGGAAAGTTAAGCTTCGCATTATGTATGCTGGATAAAGTCAATAACGGATATATTATTAATGTAATGCACAGCAATAACGGCTGTTTTGCTTACATTAAAGAGGTTGTTGACGGAAAGTCGTACATTGAGCTGGGCGATGAGGAAAACCAGGCATTACAGCAGGCTGTGGCAGGACGCATGGGTGATGCTGATCTGGGCAGAAAAATCAATGATGCGATTCAAAAGATGTTTCCGTAGATTAATTATGGGGAAAATTATATAAAGACTGGAAATGAATAAAAACGTTGTATGATGGCAATGAATTGAAAATTGAAATGGAGATTATGGAAAATGTTAGATTTAAAATTTGTAAGAGAAAATCCGGAAATTGTAAAGCAGAATATTAGAAATAAGTTTCAGGATAGAAAGCTTCCGCTGGTAGATGAAGTGATTGAACTGGACGAGCAGGCAAGAGCGACCCAGACAGAAGCCGATGAGTTAAGAGCAAACCGTAACAAGCTTTCAAAGCAGATTGGTGCATTAATGGCACAGGGCAAGAAAGAAGAAGCGGAAGAAGTAAAGGCAAAGGTCAATGCCGATGCAGAACGTTTAAAGGAACTGGAAGCAAAGGAAAGTGAATTAAACGCAAGAGTAAAGGAAATTATGATGACTATTCCGAACATCATTGACCCAAGCGTTCCTATCGGAAAAGACGACAGTGAAAATGTTGAAATTGAAAAGTTCGGTGAACCGGTTGTGCCGGATTATGAAATCCCATATCACACAGATATAATGGAGAAGTTTAACGGTATCGACTTAGAAGCTGCCGGAAAGGTTGCCGGTAACGGTTTCTATTATCTGATGGGAGATATTGCAAGACTTCATTCAGCTGTTATTTCTTATGCAAGAGATTTTATGATTGACAGAGGATTTACTTACTGTATTCCGCCGTTTATGATCCGCAGCAACGTTGTTACAGGCGTTATGAGCTTTGATGAAATGGATGCCATGATGTACAAGATTGAAGGCGAAGATTTATATCTGATTGGAACAAGCGAACATTCCATGATTGGTAAGTTTATTGATACCATTACACCGGAATCTGAACTGCCAAAGACTTTAACAAGTTATTCACCATGCTTTAGAAAAGAAAAGGGTGCGCATGGTATTGAAGAACGTGGTGTATACAGAATCCATCAGTTTGAAAAGCAGGAAATGATTGTTGTGTGTAAGCCGGAAGAAAGCAAGATGTGGTTTGACAAGCTGTGGCAGAATACCGTAGATTTATTCCGTTCACTGGATATTCCTGTAAGAACACTGGAATGCTGCTCTGGCGACCTTGCAGATTTAAAGGTGAAGTCTATTGACGTAGAAGCATGGTCACCTCGTCAGAAGAAGTATTTTGAAGTTGGTTCATGCTCTAACTTAGGAGATGCACAGGCAAGACGTTTAAAAATCAGAGTACAGGATGAAAATAAGAAGAAGTACTTTGCACATACATTAAACAATACAGTTGTTGCACCACCTAGAATGTTAATCGCATTTCTGGAAAACAACCTTCAGGCAGACGGAAGCGTAAAGATTCCAAAGGTACTTCAGCCATATATGGGTGGAAAGACAGAAATCCGATAAGTACCGTATGTAACCGTGCAGGGAAAATGCTTAGAAAAGGCATTAAAATGCCTGCGGAATGGAGGTCCGTGTGAGTAAAAACTATTAGTAGTCATAGATATGCAGAATGACTTTATTACCGGTGCTTTAGGCAATGCACAATGCCGGGCGGTAGTTTCTAATGTCGTTAAAAGGTAAATCACACCGATGCAGATATTGTGTATACATTGGATACACACGGAGAGGATTATCCGGACACACAGGAAGGCAGAAAGCTTCCTGTGAAACATTGTATAAAAGGAACACCGGGCTGGGAACTGATTCCTGAATTAGAACACATTCAGGAGAAGACACATTTTGAAAAAATACGTTTGGTTCAACAGGACTGGCAGAATGGATTCGCAAACAGGGATATACAGAAGTGGAGCTTATCGGTGTCTGTACAGATATCTGTGTTATCAGCAATGCAATGACGATAAAGGCATTTAACCCTGAAGTAGAAATCAGTGTAGATGCCGGATGCTGTGCAGGAGTTACACCACAGTCCCATAAGACAGCACTTGATGCAATGAAGGGCTGTCAGATACGGATTGAGGAATAGATGCTTAAAAATGATGACAAGATGTTGACCTCTGATAGACAATGAATATCATGAGCCGGATAAGACAGCGCAGTCTTATCCGGCTCTGTTTTTACTGCCGGTGTGTGTTTAATGCCGAATAATAAAAATTTTATGTAAAAGATATGTAATCCAAAATGATTTCAGTATTTGTTAAAAGACAAAATGGTTATAATAAAACAAATGGGAAGTAGTGTGAAAATAACGCTGATGCGCTTATTTTTCACACAGCACTTTGTGACGCCTGCGGCACAAAGTCGCTTTTATCGCAGAGCCAAATAAGATTTGGCTCGCGATTCCTCCGGCATTAAAATGCCTGCGGAATGGGAAGTAGTGTGAAAAATCGCCGCTTTACAACAAGTCGTTCAGAAATGAGGATTATTATGGGAAAGTATCATTTTATAATTATTGGAGCGGGCTGGAGAGCCCTTTATTATGTAAGAATTGCAAAGGCAATGCCGGATATATTCTGTCTGGATGCGGTGTATTGCAGAACGCAGGAAAAGGCAGACAAGATTGCGCGGGAATATCAGATACATACCACAACATCAAAGAGGAATGTGCTGCATATAAACCGGATTTTGCCGTTATAGCGGTGAATAAAGCGGAGATATGCAATGTGGCGGTGGAGTGGATGGACAGAGGCATAACAGTTCTTTCTGAAACACCGGCCGCGCTGGATATAGAAGCACTAAAGAAGCTTTACGGATATTATAAAGCCGGTAAAAAGCAGGTTGTTGCAGAACAGTACAGGGAATATCCATCCAATAAGGCAGCACTTAGACTGATTGGCAGCGGTATTATAGGCGATGTAAACTGTATGAATATTTCACTTGCGCATGAATATCACGGAGTGAGTCTTATGCGTGCTTATCTTGGAATCCGCCCAGATGAAAATTTTACGGTATCAGGTAAAATGTATGAATTTCCAACAACAGAAACGCTTACAAGATATGAGCAGTTTACGGACGGAAGAATTGCCAATAAGAAAAGGTGTGTTGCGGCATTTGAATATGACTGCGGTAAGACGGCATGGTATGACTTTGATTCTGAACAGTACAGATCCCCTATCCGCCAAAATACCGTTAAAGTTCAGGGCATACGGGGTGAAATGATAGATGACCGCATTTATTATCTGGATAAGAACAACAAAGGGCAGGCGGATCAAATTATAACCGGTTTTCATATTACCCGGACGGATAATCCGAATCCAAATCTGTCAGAAATTTATGAGGTAGAAAAATATCCTGCGCGGGAAAAGTATTATATGAACCACAATGGGGACTGCGCGGTTTATCAGAAGATGAAACGGCGGTTGCCACACTCATGATAAAACGGCGTTATATAATAGGGATGAAGCGCCTGCACCGTACAGCGTGGAAGATGCAATTGCAGATGCGTATGCCGCTATATTGCTGAAAGAGGCAGTAAAGACGGGAAAATGTATAAGAAGTGATATGAAACGGATTAAGGAATAAGAATATCGGGATATAGATGATATAGATAAGGAAGGACGGCGGAAAATATGCAGGATAAAGTATTAAAAATGGCACTGATAGGTGTAGGAAATATGGGAAAAAGTATGCACAGATGATTGTATCGGGTGAAGTTTTGCATATGAAGCTGGCAGCTGTTGTTATAAGGCGGGATGAGCAGATAGCATGGGGAAAAACACTTGTAAATGTTGACGGACAGCCGGTGGAGATATTCAGAAGTGCAGATGAATTGTTTCATGCAGCAGAATCAGACCCGTCTTTATTTGATGCGGTGCTTATAGCAACACCACATAAGACCCATAAGGAACTGGCAGTCAGGGCTTTTGAATTAAAAAAGATGTCTTATGTGATAAACCGGCGGCGGCAGATATTGGTGAAGCACTTGCAATGAATGATGCGGCAGAAAAAATGAAAGAATTTACGGGCTGGTTTTCACCAGAGATTATATCCTAAATATATGAAGATAAAAGAAATGATAGATTCCGGCGAAATAGGAACATTAAAAGGGTCAGTCTTATCAATTCCAGATATTTAAGAACTTCACATTATCATAAGTCCGGTTCGTGGAGAAGCAGCTTTGCAGGTGAAGGCGGCGGAGCGCTTATTAATCAGGGACAGCATATTCTGGATATATTCCAGTATCTGTTTGGAATGCCGCAGAGATTGTTTGCAGTGATTCCTTTTGGCAAATACAATCCGTTTACGGTTGATGATGAAGATACGATTGTGATGGAATACGATACGGGTATGACCGCTTCATTTATTTTAACCACGGAGAGGCCTGTTGTGAAGAAAGAATGGAAATTATAGGAACAAAGGCAAGACTGCTTTTGGAGGATAACACGCTGTCAATTACAAGGTTTGATGATATTGAAAATATATAAAACAGAAGATGTCAACTCAAGAGAGCATCTGCATTTTACGGAAGAAAAATTATGTATGAAAAGTCAGCAGAGCCTTATACACAACTGCTTGAAAATTTGCACAGGCTGCCTTAAAACACGACGAAGGCTGTCTGGTGGCAAAAGGTGCGGAAGGGCTTCATTCACTGATGCTTTGTGCGGGGGCATATTATTCGGCATGTAAAGGGATTCGTGTTGACCTTCCCTGGATGCGGTGCGGTATAAAGAATTGATGGATAACCTTATAGAAGATGAGAAAATGCACCTGTTATGTAAAATAGCGGAAGCTGCCTTTAAATCATTGTCCAGACGGGAAAACAGGGTGGTTACGGGATTGCCGTAAGAAAACCGGTTTATTTGGAGGATGAAAGCGGACAGGAGTTTTTGGGATTTACGATTGTGATTATCCGTGTGCCGGAAATTTTTCAGATTCCGTAAAACCGCTTTCAGATTTTGGATATCTGTACTGCTTATCCAAGACAGGTTCTCCTTGGGAAGAAGCATATGAGGTTGTGGATTGTTCAGGCGGAAGTATCAGTGCTCCGGTTTCCTATACATTTGAAATCGGCGGCAGTGTTTGGAAGCTTGAAGTTATGCCGCAGAACGGCTGGGTGGAAAAAGCTATTTATATAGTATTTTGGCGGTGGACTGCTGATAGTGTTGCTTTTGACAGGATTAACGGCAGCACTGCTGATTCTTGATGAGAATCGTCAGGAGTTAAGAAAACTTGCGCTGACGGATGCCTTGACAGGTATTTATAACCGTCACGGTTTTGATAAGCATGTGACAGTATATATGAAAAAGTATCCCGAAAAGCACTGTGTCGGTGTACAGTTTGATATTGATGATTTTAAATTGATTAACGATATTTACGGACATGCTTCCGGGGATAAGGCACTGCAGATTCTCGCGGAAAGCATGCGGAAGTTTTTCCAGATCATGCGGTGCTTGGTCGAAACGGTGGTGATGAGTTCTGCATTTTCTGCCGGACTGCACCTGCAAAGAAGCAGAAGAAAAACTGGTACAGTTTACAAAACAAAAGCGTTTCTTTGTTTATGAAGGTGAGGAACGCGCATTTAACATTTCGCTTGGATATGCAGAATATCCGGTTCATGCAAAATCGCAGCTGCAATTAATGCACTGTGCCGATGCGGCACTTTATGAGGTGAAATTGCGTGGAAAAAGGGAAGCCTGGTATATGATGAGGGATTTGATCCAGAAGTCCGTACACAGCTTGGATTTGCACTGCGGATATTTCAGAAAATCTTCCGGGAGCCTTTATTATTTACAAGGCAGACTATACGGATGATGAAATTCTATTTGCAAACAGTGAATTAATACGGTTGGCAGGCTGTGAAAATATTGAGGAATTTATGACATATACACAGCGGAGTTTCCGCAGTCTGATCCGTGAGGACGAAAGAGAAGGTGTGGAGCAGAGTATCTGGCAGCAGATTGGAACAGGGCAGTGTAATGATTATGTGCATTTTATCTGAAAAGAAAGATGGTACCTATCTTAAGGTGCTTGACCATGGCAGAATTGTGGAGAGCGGTCATTACGGAAAAGTGTTTTATGTATTAATTATGGATTGGGATTCTATGAAGGAAAAGTACAGGGATTCTTTATAAAAACACATTTGTTAAAAAGGTAAAGCGGAAAGCAGCGGCAGTTGACAGTTCCGGACACAAAAGTAAAATAAATAAAGACTATTTGAAATAGAAGGAGAATAAAGATGAGAATTGGCATTTTAGGTTATGGCAACCTCGGCAGAGGGTAGAGTGTGCAATTAAGCAGAATCCGGATATGGAACTGGCGGCTGTATTTACAAGACGTGCGCCGGAAACCGTGTCTATCCTGACAGAAGGCGCGGCAGTATGCTCCGTTGATGATGTGGAACAGTGGAAGGATAAGATTGACGTCATGATTCTGTGCGGCGGTAGTGCAACGGATTTACCGGAGCAGACACCAAAGTATGCAAAGCTGTTTAATGTGGTAGACAGTTTTGATACACGCAAGAATCCCGAGCATTTTGACAATGTAGATGCAGCGGCAAAGGAAAGCGGACATGTCGGCATTATTTCAGTCGGCTGGGACCCGGTATGTTCTCATTAAACCGTATGTATGCAAATGCAATTTTACCGGACGGACAGGACTATACATTCTGGGGTAAGGGGGTCAGTCAGGGTCATTCTGATGCAATCCGCCGCGTAGAAGGCGTAAAGGACGGCAAGCAGTATACAATTCCTGTGGAAGCGGCACTTGAAGCTGTAAGAAACGGAGAAAATCCACAGCTTACTACAAGACAGAAGCACACAAGAGAGTGCTTTGTGGTACTTGAAGAAGGTGCAGATGCGGCAAAGGTAGAAGAAACCATTAAAAATATGCCGAACTACTTTGCAGATTATGACACGACTGTTCATTTTATCAGTGAAGAAGAATTAAAGGAAAAGCACAGTGGTATTCCGCATGGCGGATTTGTAATCCGTTCCGGAAAGACCGGCTGGAATAAAGAAAACCAGCACGTGATTGAATACAGCTTAAAACTGGATTCTAATCCTGAATTTACCTCTTGTGTTATCGTGGCTTACGCAAGAGCGGCATATCGTCTGTACAAGGAAGGTCAGACAGGCTGTAAGACAGTATTTGACATTGCCCCGGCTTATTTAAGTGCAAAAGATGGCGCTGAATTAAGAAAGAGCCTGCTGTAGAAAAATTATGACAGAAAAAAAAAATGCTCGCGGGACAGATATACGACCCATCAGATGAAGAACTGTTAAAGCTTCGTCAGAATGCGCATATTTTAAGCAAAAAGTATAATGACTGTTTTGAAACAGATGCGCAGAGGACGGATTTACTGCATAAGCTTATACCGCATATGGGTGAAAATGTGTATTTACAGGGTCCTGTCCAGTTTGATTATGGCTGTTTTACGGGAATTGGAAAGAATACATATGCAAATTTTAATTTCACGTGTCTGGACTGCGCACCGGTAAAAATCGGAAACGACGTATTTATCGGACCGAATGTTTCTTTGCTGACACCGGTACATCCGTTTCGGTTTCAGGACAGAAATATGTACCGGCGTGCAGATGGTGTATACGCAGACCGGGAATATGCCAGACCGATTACAATCGGGGACAACTGCTGGATTGCCGGAAATGTAACAGTGTGCGGCGGTGTCACGATTGGAAGCGGTACGGTTATCGGTGCAGGCAGTGTGGTCACACACGATATTCCGGCGGGTGTCCTTGCGGCAGGTGTTCCGTGCCGGGTTATCCGGGAGATTACGGAGGAAGATGCGTTGTCATGCCACCCGGAGTTATTTGGTGTATAGCAGGAAGTATCGGGACAAATCCCGTGATTGTAAGAAAAATTTTACAGCAGTTAAAGGCGGCGGGATTGGTTGAGGTATCCAGAGGAACCAGAAAAGGAAAAAGTAAGTTCATGGGAGTCTTTTGAGTGTCATGCGGAAATTTCGTGTGATACTCCTTTTTAATATCTTGAAAATAACTTCCGGTTATGCTATCTTATAAAACAAGGGAATGAAGTACTCCCGAAGTGAAAACACTTAAACCGCTTATTAAGCTGATGACTTCTGCGATGAAATAAACGCAGAAGCTGTCAGCTTTTGCGTAGAAAGAGGAATGTATGTTATTAAGTATTGCATTGATTTTGCTGGTCGGAATGTCTATGGGCTGGATTTGCAGGAAAATAAAACTGCCGGGTCTGCTTGGAATGTTGATTACCGGTATTGTGCTAGGTCCGTATGTGTTAAATATGCTGGATATAAAGCTTCTTGGCATATCGGCAGATTTAAGAAAAATCGCCCTGATTATTATTCTGACAAGAGCGGGGCTTGGACTGGATTTAACGAGCTTAAAAATCGGAAGACCTGCGGTTTTAATGTGCTTTGTGCCGGCAACGTTTGAACTGGCGGGTATGCTGCTTTAGCGCCGCGCCTTATGGGAATGAGCCTTCTGGAAGCGGCGGTCATGGGCGCAGTGCTTGCGGCAGTATCGCCTGCGGTCGTCGTTCCGCGCATGGTAAAGCTTATGGAAGAAGGCTACGGTGTCAAAGAGGGATTCCGCAGTTGATTCTTGCGGGGCATCGGTCGATGATGTCTATGTCATCGTGCTGTTTTCGACATTTTCGGGCATGATGCAGGGGAAGGCGCATCGGTTATCCGTTTTGTCAATATTCCGGTGTCTATTATTTTAGGAATGATTATCGGTCTGACAATTGGCGTTCTGCTTGCATTTTATTTTCAAAAGTGCATATTAGAGATACGGCAAAGGTACTGATTATTCTTGGTATTTCATTTCTGCTGGCAGCAGCCGAAGACAGCCTGACAACACCTGTTACCTTTTCGGCGTTGATTGCGATTATGTTTATCGGCGTGGGCTTGCAGAGAAAGCGGGAAGCTGTTGCAAAAGACTTGCCGTAAAATACGGAAAACTGTGGGTAGCGGCAGAGGTCTTTTATTCGTACTGGTCGGTGCAACTGTTAATATCGGTTATCTTGGCAGGGTTGGCGTGCGTGCATTGCTGATGATTGCAGGTGCATTGCTGTTTAGAATGGCGGGCGTTTGGGTCTGTCTGCTGGGTACGGGTTTGAAAACAGGCGAAAAGGCATTTACAATGCTTGCGTATACACCGAAAGCCACAGTTCAGGCGGCAATCGGCGGGATTCCTCTGGCACTGGGTTTTGCGTGCGGCGATACGGTACTGACGGTTGCGGTATTGGCAATTGTGTTGACTGCGCCGCTCGGGGCATTTGCGATTGATTTATCGTACCGGAAGCTGCTGACGAAAAGTAAGTAAGAATGGAGATTAGTGTGAACAAGCCATAAATGAAAGCTTGTTCACACAGCGCTTTGTGCCGCAGGCGTCACAAATCCGCTTTTATCGCAGAACTGAATAAATTCAGTCTGCGATTCCTCCGGCATTAGAATGCCTGCGGAATGGAGATTAATATGCAGATAAAAAAGTTGCGGTTTTAGGAGCGGGAGCGGTTGGCTCTTATGTAATATGGGGACTTTCACAGGCAGAAAATCTCAGCCTTGGAGTGATTGCGGAAGGGGAGCGCGCCGGGCGCTTAAAAGAAAACGGTTGTCTGATTAACGGACAGGTTTACCGTCCGGAGGTCTGGACACCAAAGGAAGCGCACGGCGCAGACCTTTAATTGTATCGTTAAAATACGGCGCACTGCCGGGCGCATTGACAGCATTGCGCAGGCGGTGGGAGAACACACAATCGTAATGAGTTTAATGAACGGTGTAGACAGCGAAGAAATTATTGCGCAGAAAGTGAATCCCGATAACATTTTGCATGCACTGATTAAAGTGGCATCCCACAAAGAAGAGAACGGTTACTGCTTTAATCCCGAAACGACAATCGGTATCATCTTCGGGGAAATCAAGCCGCCGTTTGAGAGTGAACGTGTACAGGCGGTGTGCACACTTTTGAAAATGCGCAGATACATTTCCGTGTAACAGACTATATTAAGGAAGAAATGTGGAGCAAATTCCGCCTGAATGTGTGCAATAACCTGCCGCAGGCAATCTTAGGCGCGGGTGTCGGCTGTTACAGCGATAGCACGCATATGAAAGCCATCAGTGAAGGACTGAAAAGAGCTTGAAGCCATTGCACAGGCAAAGGGTATTGACATCGGAAAAGCCGACAAGTCATCTTCCCACGGCAGTGCAGTGCCGCCAAAGACACGCTATTCGACATTGCAGGACTTAGATGCGGGACGGCACACCGAGATTGATATGTTTTCCGGGGCGTTAATGCGGATGGGAAAAGAACTAGGCATTCCGACCCCGTATAATGAATATACCTACCACATAATTAAGGCGCTGGAAGAAAAAATGACGGAAAATTTGATTACAGTAAAGATACGCAGGAATCGACGTGGTCAAAATAAAATGCATCTAAATTTACGATTTATGACATTGAACTTCAATAGGTTTGAGAGTATAATTTAACATATGTATCAAAGGTATCAGGGAATGTTTCTATTTTACCTGAAATACGCATATTATATTATGAAATGTTGGGAGGACATGGTTATGGCTACATGGAAGAATTTAGACACACTGGAAACTTTTAAGGCACTTTCAGAGGTAAAACGCGTGAAGCAGGCAGAGGCAATGTCAGGGGCAGAAGGTGCAGAGCGTGTAAAGAAGTACAGTGTACCGATGGCAGAGGGATTTTCTTATAATTTTGCCGCAAAGCAGGTGGATGATGAAGTGTTAAATGCGTTAAAGGCACTGGCAGAAGAAGCTCAGCTTGCAGAAAAATTTGAAGAACTCTACAACGGTGCGGTAATAAATACCGGAGAAAACAGACTGGTACTTCACCAGCTGACCCGTGGACAGCTGGGTAATGCAGTAGAAGCAGACGGCGTGGACAAGCGTGAATTTTATGTAAAACAGCAGGCGCGGATTGCGGAATTTGCCAATAAAGTACATAATGGTGAAATTACCAATGCCGCAGGCGAGAAGTTTACAACGGTTGTACAGATTGGTATCGGCGGCAGCGATTTAGGACCGCGCGCGATGTATCTGGCACTGGAAAACTGGGCAAAGAAGAACAATACGTTAAAGATGAAGGCGCAGTTTATCAGCAACGTAGACCCGGATGATGCCGCCGCAGTTTTAAATGCAGTGGACGTGGCACATGCCCTGTTCGTACTGGTGTCAAAGTCCGGCACAACCCTTGAAACATTAACCAATGAATCCTTTGTAAAGGAAGCGTTAAAGAAAGCAGGCTTAGATGCTTCAAAGCATATGATTGCCGTAACAAGCGAAACTTCACCGCTTGCAAAGAGTGATGATTATCTGGCTGCATTTTCATGGACGACTATATCGGCGGTCGTTTTCATCAACATCAGCCGTTGGCGGCGCTGTACTGTCACTGGCATTCGGACCGGACGTTTTGCACAGTTCTTAGAGGTGCGGCGGCAGAGACAAGCTTTCAGCCAATAAAAATGTTATGGAAAATCCTGAAATGTTAGATGCACTTATCGGCGTATATGAGCGCAATGTACTGGGCTATCCGGGTACGGCAGTACTTCCGTATTCACAGGCATTAAGCCGCTTCCGGCACATTTACAGCAGTTAGACATGGAATCTAACGGTAAGTCCGTGAACCGTTTTGGCGAACCGGTGGATTATCCGACAGGTCCGGTCATTTTTGGTGAACCGGGAACTAACGGACAGCACTCCTTCTATCAGCTGCTTCATCAGGGAACGGATATTGTGCCGTTGCAGTTTGTAGGTTTCAGAAACAGCCAGATTGGCACGGATATTGAAATTCAGGGCAGTACAAGCCAGCAGAAGCTGTGTGCAAATGTTGCCGCACAGATTGTTGCATTTGCCTGTGGTAAGTCAGATGACAACCGCAACAAGAATTTTGAAGGCGGACGTCCGTCCAGCATTATTATTGGTGACAGTCTTACACCAAAGTCACTGGGCGCTCTGCTTGCGCATTTTGAAAATAAGATTATGTTCCAGGGCTTCTTATGGAATGTCAACAGCTTCGACCAGGAAGGCGTACAGCTTGGCAAGGTGCTGGCAAAGCGTGTGCTTGCGCATGAAACGGACGGCGCATTAAAGGTTTACAGCGATTTGTTAAATATTTAATCAGACTGTCGTATATACAGTAATTGTATATACGACAGTCTTTTGTATAATGGGGCTGTCGCACTAAGAAATTAGTGCGATGCCCCTTTTATGTTAATGTGGTATATAATCTAAAATAAATCCCAGGCTTCGAAAACCCTGGGATTTATGGTAAAATATTAGCATGCTACTACATAATAAATTACAAAAAGATTATACTTTAAATCAGAGTGGATATCAACTAAAACTTCCACTCGAATTAGAAACAATTATTCCTAAGAATGATTCTGTGCGGTTACTCAGTCAGTTTGTAGAGGAGATGGATTTGACTGATTTATATTCTACTTATGATAGAATAAATTCTTTATCGCCAAGAACACTTTTGAAGATTGTTTTATACTCTTACATGAATGGTGATTATTCATCCCGTTCTATGGAATTAAACTGCAAAAGAGATATCAATTTCATGTTTCTTTTAGAAGGACATTCTGCACCTGACCATGCAACACTTGCACGATTCAGGAGCATTCATTTTGCCCCTTGTTCTAAGCGTATTCTCGCAGAAGTTTCAAATATCCTTTTGATTTAGGTGAAATATCCGGTGAAACTATCTTTATTGATGGTACAAAAATCGAGGCAAATGCCAATAAATATACTTTCGTGTGGAAAAGCCGTTACAAAAATCAGGCAAAACTGTTAATTAAGTTAGCTGATTTTGTAGCTGAATGTGAACAACTCTATGACATAAAAATAGTTTATGAAAATGTAATAAAAATCATACATTTAAAGAGACTACGCAAGAAGCTGTATGCTCTCAAAATGCTGGAAATATCACATTCGTGCATGGTATAGGCAAAAAAAAACACCATTACAAAAAGTATTGAAGCATTAGAAGAAGCTCTTTCTAAACTTAAAGAATACACTCAAAAATACATATATGTGGGGAAAGAAACAGTTATTCAAAGGCTCATTTGGAGACATAAAACAGGACATGCAGTTCAGAAGATACCTAAGCAAAGGGACTGCAGAATGTACTCGCTGAAAGTACTCTTTTAGCAATTGCAAGAAACATAAATAAACTTCATAATAAGATTCAGAACGGGAAGACAGGAACACATTTATTTCCTTTAAAAGTGCCTGAATTTAGAAATATCAAAATAAAAATTTTAAAACCTATATAGGTTTATTAAAGTACGCCAATTTTGGAACATCCCATTCATTTTAATAAATAGTAACTTAAAATCGTATTTTATAGGAAAAGAGGCTGGTACCCTAACGATTTTCAATCGTTAAAGTGACAGCCCCATTATACAAAAGGTACTTTTATGGTAGATGCGGTTCATCATTTGGTTGTGACCGGGTCTGTTTATTTGACTTCTGTGGATATACTTTGTGCCAGTTCGGCTACTGTTTCCTGTGGAAGTTCTGTATGAAATGCTACCTCTGTGATACTTTTACCGTTTTTTAGAAGCTTTACAGCAGACTGGACTTTTTTAATTCCGGCAGCTTTGGCATACCGGGTTAAGTCACCCATCTGGCAGAGCCGCCGTAAAGCTGATTTTTTAGTACCTGTGGTATCGGTGTTTCTTTACTACTGATAATTTCAAAACTGGAATCCGTAATCCGTTCCTGCTCACTGCCGTCGGGCATTTTAATAAAATGCTCATTTTGCAGCAGGCAGACGGTTCCTTTCTTTTATTATACTGGACTTGTGGGATTGTCGACAAGCATTTCAATGGATTTTCTAAAATTTTTTCAAGTCTTTTGGGATTTCAAACCGGTTATAAATGGTGTTTGAACGAATATAGAATGACATTTCAGAATCCGCAGTAAATTCCAAAAACCGTGAAAAAATACAGACGAAATCTAAAAAACTTAGATTTCAACAGTTAATCAGATTTTAAACACATATTAATTGATATAAAACTGTGCTTAAACTGAGATTTAGAATATATTCTATTGGTATAATAACATATTATTGCACATTTGGCAATAGCAATGGAAAATACAATAAAATCAGTGGTTTTTACTAAAATACAGCCAAAAATCAGTTGTCGTCTTTTGTCGGATATAGTACTCTAGAACTACATAAGGCTAATTTCCATACAAAAGAAGAATGATACTAAGGAAAGGGAAAAAAACAAAAAAGGAGAGAGAAAAATGAATAGAATTAAACGCAAAAAACCGGAATTCCGGCGGATTGCAGCGATGATTATGGCGGCAGCCATGATTATTTCCGTGATACCGTTTCCGGAAGGACTGTTTCATGTAACAGCGGCGGCAGCAGTAAAGATGTCGGCAACATGGACAGCTGCCAATTCAACATTAACCGATTTCGACGATGCCGAGGCGGCAAGTGTAAAAGGCGGAAAACTTACCAATGATACAGGCGATACGATTCAGATTTCAGGAACAGCCACATTTACAAAAAGAAATAGTAATAATAATTCCGATTTTGGGCAGATAAAGGTGTCATTGGACATTCCGGTTGTAGAGGGCGCAAAGACCTGTACGCTTACAATCGTATCTTATTATGATATTACAGAAAGTAATGCAAATCCTGTGCTTGTAAGCGGCATGGAGAATGTAAAATCACAAGGACAGGAACAAGCAACTGGTCAACTTATACGATTACCGGTACACCGGATAAAATGTGTCGGCAGTGACACTCACCATGCAGAAGCAGGAGTATTTTAGGTCTGTACAGGCAGATTCTTCAACCAGCCTTGCAGTGACTTCTGCCGGCTTTGCCGAAGGCGGGGACACGACGGCAGAATGGACTTACAGCAACGGAAGTGTAGTAGCTTCTAATTCGGCAAGCTCCATTCAGAAGACAACGGGAACCTATACAAATACAGACGGGGATGTCTTATATGTAGATGCATCTGCAGGTAAATTTGCACCGGATACGACTCAACAGTATAGAATCCAGATTAATGCAACAACCCAGATGACGATTCCGGCAGCGGAGAGAAAGCAACTTTAACACTTATTATTAATAAAATAATATTAGCACAGATACACAAAGCGTGCTAACAGATAAATATTTGAGTCTTTCAGGCACAGGTCTTTTAAAGGCAGAATGCACAAAAAATGAAGTGTATTCAGAAGATAACAATTACAGAAAAGTAGAAATTACCTGCTATCTGGATGGTGATGAAGGTGAATTAACATTAACAGCATTATCAAGTACTTTTTTTAAGTCCCTTGCCATTGCCTGTGAAACACTCGACAAGACAACGATTAAAGGAAGTATTACATCTTCTGCAGAAATCCCTGATGGAACAGCTATTGTTGCAACCAATCAGACAACAGGACTTTCCTATACGGGTGTAATTACGAACGGAACGTATGAGATCGCCGTTCCGGCAGAAGATGAAGAAATGACTTATGAACTGTCAGTCAGTGATGCAGAATATCAGATTGCATCCGGTGTGACAACACATGTTATCAGTAAAGACAAGAATGCAGACATTACAGCGAATTTAAAGCTGGTGAAATTAAGTACCTGTGTTGTAACAGGCAGTATCAGCGGATTTGCTGATGATTATGATATCAGCAGCCTGGATGTTTTGTTTAAGGCAGCTGGGGAAACAGAGTATGTGCCGGAAGTTACAGTAGATACAAAGAACAAGACCTATACGGCAAAGCTCGAAAAGGATATGCCGTACAGTGTAGCATTACAGGGGGTTAATGACTATGAACTGACTGCACCGGCAGAAAATGTTACTTATTCAGAAGACAGTACATTGAATATGACGGCAGCATTAAAGCCTACGTATCAGGTATCGCTTACGCTGCCGGATACACCGGATTTAAGCGGTAAAAATATCACGTATACCTATGTAAATCAGGATGACGGATATACTTATATATTTAGTAATAAGGAAGCAATCTCATTAAGAGACGGTACGTATCTGTTACAGCTTTCAGGAGATTTTCTTGCACAGCCGTATTGCGTAAAGAGTGGTTTATATGTAACGGTTGCAGGGGAAAAAGCTGCACAGACACTTACATTTGAAGAAGTGACAAGCTGGTCCTTTGCATACAGTGATGATGGAAACTACTATCAGCAGAGTATCAATGGAACAACCGGTTATTATAATGGACTTTATGTTGATGCAACGGCAGGCAAGCTTGAACCAAGCAACGGTCCTACACCGAATTCAACACAGTTTACGACAGGCGCAAAGATTTCCGTGCCGGTCAGCGGAAAATGTACGATTTCAGTTGAAGCATATCAGCCACAGTATGCGCTGTATACAATCGGAGGAACTGCGGCAGATACGACAACGGCGGTTTCTACCTATACCTATAATTCAGAAGAAGCCGGAATGGTGGAAATCGTATCAACGGGAAAAGCTTATCTTTCAAAAATATCCGTTGTCTATGCAGCAAAGGACGTAGAATATGTTGAACAGCCGGAAATGCCAAAGACATATGATTACGGTACACCGGATGCGCTGGTTGTACAGCCGACAGGTCAAAGACTGGTCATTACACAGACAGGTGGTACTTTAACCGGAAAAGAAAGTATCAGTGACAGTGTCAGCTACTTTGGATTTAATGAAACAGCGGATATAAATAAGCTCACGGCAGATGTGACGATTTTAGAGTGCGGCACAAGCAGTTCTAACGGCGTGTTCTTTGGCGCATTTAACGAAAACGGCATTGCAACGTCAGGTATCCGTAAAGGTACGGAATTAAAGATGATTTATTCCAAATCTTCATCAGAAATGGTGGGTGCGTCAGGTTCGCTGGCAGGAAATGTGACTTTAGGAACGCGTGTCAGATTTGAACTTGTAAAGACAGATGAAGGTCTGGTCATCAGCATTACACCAAAAGACGATAAAGAGCAGCAGATCGTTTATAAATATAGTTCAACAATGCTGCTTCAGACAGACCGTGAAAATACAGCCGTGTCCTATGGTTTTGTATTTGCAGGGGTCAAGGCTGTGATTCAGAATATGAAATATACAGCAGAAGACGGAACGTGTCTGTATGACCAGAACGCATGTTATTATGCGCAGGGTACGGCACCGGTAGTTGAAAGTGTAACAGCACAGCAGGCAGAAACAAGAGATTACATTACCGTAAGCTGGACGAATTCAGTAGAAGCAGACGGTGACGGTATGTATGTGCTTCAGGTATCAGATGACGGCGGTCAGACATGGAAAAATGTGGACACGGCTATTACAGATACAACATACCGGTATGAGCTGAAAAATGCCGGGGATTATAATTTCAGAGTCTGCGGAAAACTCGGTGTAAGCGGAGAGTACAATGACTTTGTTCAGACCGATGCGATTACGGTGATAGCACCGTTAAGTACACCGGCTGTCAGCATTTCCTCAACGGCAGACAAAGTAAAGCTTGCCTGGGATAAGGTATATGATGCAACAGCGTATGACGTATACCGTTATTCTTATGATGAAACAGAGGAAAATGCTAAGAAAATTGCAACGACAACAGAATGTGCTTACGAGGATACGGACATAACTGAAGAAATGCCGTATTACTATTATATTGTTGCCAATTCTTACATTGGAACCACATTAGATAACTACAGCAATCCGTCAGAAACGGTATGGGCAGTGCCGAGTGCCGGACATAAGGGAGATTATGTATACGAGGATGATGCGGTAGGATTTACGATTACAAAGAGGTCTTATGACACCGTATTTGATGGTAAGATTACCCTTGAAGGTGTCGTTGAAAAGATGGCAGATGTTTCACTGGTGATTAACGGAGAAACAGTAGACACACAGAGTGTGAAAGCCAAAGAAACCTTTGCATTTGACGATAAGGAGATTGCACAGGGCAGAAATGATGTGGAATTACGGTTCACGGATAAAGATGGCAATATCACAAGAGAAACCTTTAATTTTGTGTATCTGACGAATTATCAGAAAGTGGTTGATGCTGCTTATGATGGAACAGACGGCGAAGAGGTAAATGGAATTGCAACCTACAAGACCGTACAGGCAGCAGTCAATTCTGTAGCAGCGTCCAATACACGGCGCGTTGTGATTTTTGTTAAAGAAGGCGATTACGAAGAACATCTTTCAGTGACATCACCGTATATTACACTCATTGGTGAACACAGTGAAAAGACAAGAATTTATTATGATACCAAAGAATGGGTCGGCGGTGACATGAGCCAGCGCTGTGCAGTCAGCATCGGAAAGGCGGCAACCGGATTTTCAGCAGAAAACCTGACCATTGAAAATACATACAAATACCTTGGTGACGGTTCGCTTTCCAATGAATCCTGCGATGCATTAAGAAATGATGCAGAAAATACTTTGTATGTTAATGTAAGAATTTTAGGATATCAGGATACACTTTGTGCTAATGCAGGAACACAGTATTATTACAAGTGTTATATTGCAGGAAATGTAGACTTTATTTACGGAAATGAGCCAAGGGCATTCTTTAATGACTGTAAGCTTGTATTCCGTTATAGCGCAGCTAAAAATTCCGGCTATGTATGTGCTCCAAAGACAGGAGCTGATGCGACATACGGACTGACATTTTACAAGTGCCGTGTGCTTTCGGAAACGGGCTGTTCAGGCAGCAGATATTACCTTGCAAGACCGTGGGGAGCAGATGCCTATATTACATGGATTGACTGTTACATGGGTAAAATTCTCCGTGCCAATACTGCAAATCCGTATTCGGATATGAGCGGAAATCCGGCAGCAGGCGCAAGATTCTTTGAATTTGGAAGCTTTGGACCGGGTTATGCAATTAATGTTAACAGAAGACAGATTTCATCCGCAAAGGCGGAAGAAATGACAACCACCGGTTATTTAGGCTGGGATCCATATACAATCGTAGCGATGATTGGCGGAAGATATGTGGGAACCGTAAATACCGGTATTGAGAACAAATTTGTTGAGAAAGAATACGTATCCGATACCTATTCCGGCATGGAAGGTGATGATACCGGACTGGATAAATATGTACTCGAAGGATACGCACAGAGCGGAAAGACAACCGGCGGCGGATTATTAATGGAATCCTCTAAGGATTATTACACCGCAGGTTCAGCCGAAGAATTTTTACAGGCTATCCAGAGTATAAAAGCAAGCGGCAGACCGTCCGTGCTCGAACTGACAAGTGATATTGCACTGGGAACGAACGAGGTTGAGGGCTTTGAGAATTACAAAGCATTTATTACGGCACATAAGCTTGCACCGCTGACACACCCGACACTGATACAGACAGGTGTATCCATGTTAAAGTTACAGGATATGAGTAACTTGACGATTTACTCAAAGAACGGTGCAAAGATTACACATACCTGCATTGATATTACAGGTTCAAGCAACATCATTATCAGAAACATCGAATTTGATGAAATCTGGGAGTGGGATGATGCAACCGAAGGCGCATATGACCGTAATGACTGGGACTACATGACAATTGAAAAGGGAAGTTCCAATATCTGGATTGACCATTGTACGTTCTATAAAGCATATGACGGTGTGATTGATGTTAAGACACCGGTAGACAGCAGCAACGTAACCATTTCATGGTGTGAATTTTTACCGGCGAGTGAAGACAGCGTATTTTTTGATACGATGATGAATGCCATGAAGGAAAATCCGGACAACTATCCATATTATAAGCATTTACTGGATGCGGGCATGACAGATCAGCAGATTTATAACTATGCATATGGACAGAAAAAGACACATCTGCTCGGACAGTCCGATACAGATACGTCAGCTAAAAACATTACTGTAACACTGGCAAACAATTACTACAAGGATTCAATGGACAGAATGCCAAGACTGCGTTTTGGTACGGCACACGTTTATAATTGTATTATGGATGCACAGGATTTAAGAAATATGCGTCTGGATATCCAGAATACAGTCGGTTCGGCATTTTCACAGAAGATTGTAAGCAACGGCGCTTCTTCGAACTGCGGTGCGCACATGCTTCTTGAAAACTGCTATATGTCCGGCATGACTAACGCATTAATCAGTGGTAACGGTGACAGTGAGGCCGGCTATATTAATGCATTTAACACGATGTATCTGCTGGACGGCAAAGAACAAGAATTAAAGATAACTTTGAACACGCATAAAGAAGGCGAAACGGCATTAGTTCAGGACAGAGGAGAATTTATAGAAAGTCTTCCATACAGCGGCTACACCCTGTACGCAGCATCAGACCTTGAAACACAGGTACAGCCTTACACAGGTGCCGGAAAGCTGACGATGACAACACTGCAGTGGGAAAAGACAGCTTACAATGATGTACATAAAGAACACACAGAGCATACATGGAATGACGGAGCAATCGAAAAAGAAGCAACCTGTACCGAAGCGGGCGTAAAAGTTTACACTTGTACAGTCTGCGGAGACACAAAGAAAGAAGAAATTCCGGCAACAGGACATGTATGGGATGAAGGTAAGGTTACAACAGAAGCAACGACAGAAGCCGAAGGTGTAAAGACTTATACCTGTACAATCTGTGGGGATACAAAGACCGAAGCGATTCCGAAACTTGATGATAATGATAACAAAGGTGATACCGATGACGACAACAACGGTAAAACTGATGTAAGCATTGATGTTGTTGCAGGTGAAAATACACCGGCAGTTGCAGTTGAGGGAACAACCGATGACATTGTAAAGAAGGTTCTGACACAGGAAGAACAAAAGTCTGCGGCCAATGGTGCAAAGACAGCGATATCTCTTCATATAGCAGATATTACCGCAACCGTTTCAGATACAGAGAAGGAACTGATAGCAAAGAAGTTATCAGACGGACAGAGTGCTGGAATGTATCTTGATATTGTATTAAAAGCGGAAGTTGGAGAAAGTACCCGTGTTGTTACAGATACAAATGAGGCGCTGACAATGAAGATTACAGTTCCTGAGAGCCTTCGCAATACAGATACATCAAAGAAGAGAACTTATGATATTGTAAGAGTTCATGGAAAGGATGCAGTTGTTTTATCTTCTGAATTCAATCAGGATGATATGACCATTACATTTACAACCGGTCAGTTCTCAACTTACGCAGTTGTGTATAAAGATACAGCCGTGACACCGGAGCAGCCGACGACACCGGAACAGCCGACGACACCGGAACAGCCGACAACACCGGAACAGCCGACGACACCGGAACAGCCGACAACACCGGAACAGCCGACGACACCGGAACAGCCGACAACACCGGAACAGCCGACAACACCGGGACAGCCGACAACATCGGGACAGCCGACAACATCGGAACAGCCGACAACATCGGCACAGCCGGAAAATCCGACAATCCAGAATACGGAGAGTACGGAAAAAACAACAGCGGCAGACAATGCAGCAGAGGAAACACAGGTTCAGACAGGTGATTCTGTTTCATCTGGCAAGGTGGTCGGCATCGTGATTATTCTGATTGCCAGCATGGCAGTGATTGGTTTTGTACTTTTTAAAAAGAAAAAAAACGATACAGAAGAATAGTTGCAGATATCATAGGCGGGGAATTTTGACCGCAACATCTGATTGCATAAATAATTAAAAAAATGAAAAAAGCGGGCGCTAAATGAGAGTTAGGCGTCCGCTTTGTCTTGTAAAAAATATAAATTTATGATATCTTTAATAGAAAGGATTGGATAAAAAATAAAAGCTGTATACAGGAATAAATTTATATGCAGAAGTTATTGGAGTAACGGATTGGAGTTATTATGATACGTGTGGATGTAAAAGATTTAAAAGGTGATGAAATACTGGCAGTCCCTGTGATGTCAGCATCTGATACGGTTCTTGTACAGTCCGATACAGAGTTAAAGGAAGAATATATTCAAAAGCTGACGGACCAGCGGATCGGCTATGTATATGTAAAAGAACAGACCGGCAGCGGACAGATTGTAAAAGAACGGAAAGAAGAAAAAGAGCCGCAGCAAAAGAAAATATACAGGCTGGATGAAACGACAGACCGTTCAAGGGAAATTGTCGCGGGGATTCTTGACAGACATATTTATAAACATAATTCGGATTTAAAAAAGATTGGAGAGGCGGCAGAAAATATTATTGATTCTGTACTTTCAGACCATGATGTCCTGACCAATGTGACGGAAATCCGCAATGTCAGTACAGATATGTATACACACTGTATTAATGTGTGTTCATTATCAACCATTCTGGCATTGAAGCTGAAGATGACAGAGCGTCAGGTACATAATGTGGCGCTTGGGGCAATTCTGCATGATATTGGCTTAAAGTATATCCGTGTACCGTATGAGAATATTAGTATTGAAGATATGAATTATAGGGATTTACTGGAATATAAAAAGCATACCATCTATGGATACAGCTCCGTAGAAAAAGAAGAATGGCTGTCCGATACGGCAAAAGAGATTATTCTTCTTCACCATGAAAACGTAAAGGGAACAGGCTTTCCGTTCCAGCAGAGAAATGGCAAGTTAAAGGCAGAAGTGCGCTTAGTATCCGTTTGTGATGATTTTGACAGCCTGGTGAGTGGAATCGGTAACCGGAAGATGAAGATTTATGAAGCCATAGAGTATATCAAGGTGCATACGGGCATGGAATATGATGCGACCATTGCGAATAAGCTGCTTGAATCGGTAGCAGTGTATCCGGTTGGCATGAATGTCATGACGAATGAAGGAGAAATCGGTGTGGTTGTACGCCAGAACCGGGAGGTTACAGACCGTCCGGTAATCCGTATGCTGCGATATGCAGATGGAACAGATTATAAAGAAGAAGTGGAAAAAGATTTGTTAAAGTATCTGACGGTATTTATTGTCGATACATTATAAGCAGAGGAGTTTATTCAAAAATAATATATGAATTTATATATGAGAGCGCTTGGATTTTCAAGGATGGATTCCAAAGCTGAGGCAGAATTTATACAAGAGGGGATAAAAGAGTGCATTGATGAGGGGCTGGTGCTGAAAAATCAAAAATTAAACAGGGGTTCAATGGTGGTAGCAGCAGGCGAATCCATGGGCGTTTATATTTATGGAAGATATGAGGAAAACCGGTTTGTCTATGAATATCATTTTCCATTTTTAATGGGAAGCGTGGGAACGCTAAATGATGAGATTACGATAGAGCGGCATCTGGATAAGGAGTCGTTTGCAGCAGTCTGTGATGAGGCAAAGACAGGGGTTACGCTGATTTTTTATTTACAGAATATTATGGATTATCTGGATTATCTGGTTAAAGCAGCAGGGAATCAGAAGCTTCCGGAACTGCTGGACACAAGAGGTGCTTCCGTAAAAAATCCGGTTCCGGGTAAACGGGCAGTCATGACGGCATTATCCATTGGCGGGATGATACTGCTTCCAATCCGCAAAAAGCAGGAAAAGGATAAAGAAGCGGAGGAAAGCAGAAGACGGCGTATTGCGGCAGCTAAAAGGGGTGATGAACAGGCAATGGAGAGCCTGACCCTTGAAGATATTGATACTTATACGGAAATCTCACACCGTATTATCCATGAAGATGTGTTTTCCATCGTAGATTCAACATTTATGCCGTGCGGTGTCGAATGTGACCAGTATTCAGTGATGGGGGAAATTCTGGAGTTGTCGGAGGTAAGAAATACTTATACAGATGAGAAAGTCTACCAGATGACACTGGAATGTAACAATATGGTGTTCCGCATGGCGATTAACGAAGCGGATCTGCTGGGGGAACCGGCAGTCGGACGGCGTTTTAAGGGACAGGTATGGCTTCAGGGCAGAGTGCAATTTTAATAAAATGTTAATAAAATATTAATTTTGCAAAATAAATGGCAATTTATAGGAGATTGTGTTAGTATGAAACAGTGAATAACTATAAGAGTTTAAGAATATTAATAGGAGATGAAATTATGAGTAAGAAACTTCGTGGAATCGGAGTGCAGCTTGTCGGATTTTTTGTACTGGCAATTTTGATTCCGACATTGATACTTGCATTCAGGGCAATAGAAACAACAAAATCAGCCCAGACAGAAAATTTGAAGCTGACAAGTGTACAGACATTACAGGAAACCAAGATGGGATTTACTAATTATCTGAAAAATATCAGTCAGCCAATAGACCTTTTAACAAGAAATGATGCCGTAAAGCATCTGGAAGACAGGGGCGATTATGATACGAATGTAACAACAGTACAGGATGCATTAATTGCTTCCGTTAAAGTTACAAACGGTGCAGAAAGAGCGTATTTTTCAACTGTTACGGGACACCTGATCACAGGCTGGACAGAGTGGGATAATACAAAGAATAAGCTGGGTAACAAAAAGTCTATCCAGGACGGTGTGAATAATACAGCAAAAGACTGGTATAAGTCTACAATCGGTTCACCTGCAAGAAACAGCGTATATGCACAGTTTACAGATCCTTATACAGATTCACAGGGAAATACTGTCATTACCGTTTCACAGGAAATCAAGTATTCAGATAACAGCAACTATGGTGCAGTTGCCATGGATATTAATTTTGAAGAAATGACCAATTATGTACAGAGCATCGGTCTGTTAAATACAGGTTATGTGGTTCTTGTAAACAAAGATGGTAAGATTATTGTAAATAACGATAAGAATACATATTCTTCAGACAGTGTAAGCAGCTACAATTTCTGGAGTAAGTTAAACGCAGAGTCGCCGGAAGAAATTTACAATGTTCAGGATTTTGATGAAAAGATTAACGGAAAGACAGTACACGTTGTAGTAGCCAGAGATGAAATTACAGACTGGACACTGGTTGGTTTTATCAGTTCCAATGAAACAGCAAGCGTTGTGAATAAGATTGTTAATGCAACGATTTCATCCGGTATTATTTCATTTATCATCGGTATTGTCATTGCATTATTTGTAACAATGATGTTTACAAAGGAAATCAAGAAGATTAACAGTGTTATGCAGGCTGTTGCAGACGGTGATTTAACACAGAGAATTCCAATTAAGAAGAAGAATGAGTTTGGTGAACTTGAAGGTAACTTTAATGAAATGGTTGATAATGTATCCATACTGATTAAGGATGTGGAAGAACGTTCACAGGTTATTATCAAGGCATCAGATAATATTTCTGAGATTTCCAAGACAACAACCGAAACAACAAATCAGGTTTCTGAAGCAATCCAGAGTGTATCCATCGGGGCACAGGGCAGGCGGAAAGCACGAACAATGCGACGAAGGAAGTTGAAAATCTCGCAGAGAGATTACACGAAACAAAGGCATATGTCAGTGATATTAACGATATGTCGATTGAAACCCAGCAGATGAGTAACAAGGGTATCACGATTGTAGAAGATTTAATCGGCAAGGGCGAGCAGTCTATTGAAAATTCAAAGATTTCCCAGTCCGTTGTAGATGAAATGATTCAGAGTATTGAAAAGATTAACTTCATTTCCAATGCCATTACAGAAATTACAGAACAGACGAATCTGTTATCACTGAATGCAAGTATTGAAGCGGCAAGAGCAGGTGAGAGCGGCAGAGGTTTCGCAGTTGTAGCAGATGAAATCAGAAAGCTTGCAGAACAGTCACAGCAGTCAACCGATGAAATCAAGCAGATTGTTGCCGAGATTACAGATAAGTCTGCACTGGTAGAAAAGACACTTGATGAAACGAACCAGATTATCACTGAACAGAACCAGTCTATTCAGGATACAAAGGATCTGTTTAATACAATTTCAACCTCTATCAACGCTTTAACGGAAGGTCTTGACAACATTGCCAAGTTAAATGAGCAGATGGATAACAGCAGAGGAAATGTAATTGACAGAATGGAAGATGTGGCTTCTATTTCAACTGAAACAGCGGCAGCTTCCGAGGAAGTAACAGCTTCTGCAGAGGAAGTTAACGCAACAATGCACAATTTAAATCAGTGCACAGTAGAGCTTGATGAAATCGCAGTTGCATTAAAAGAAGCAATTAACAAGTTCAAGTTACAGTAGGCATAACGAGAAAGCAATTGACCGTTTTAGCTAATTGTGATAGAATAAGGACAGTCTGAAATCTTCAGACTGTCCTTATTTGTTCTCTTAGTTAAATGGATATAACGAGCGCCTCCTAAGCGCTAGTTGTGGGTTCGATTCCCGCAGGGAACAGTTGAAAAGAATGCAGCAATGAATTTAAAATCATTGCTGCATTTTGCGCGCTACAAGCACATAGCTTATGCAGATTCAAACCGTCTGCTCCTGATATCATAAAATATGGATACTTTTTCTGTAGTTCATGCCATAAATCGCTAGAAAATGGCATTAAATTACAGTATTATTATAAATAGCAGAAATGAATGGATTATTTTATAATAAGGAGTAAATGATGGCAGTTTCACGAAAAGGACAGATTGATATGACGATAGGTCATATTATGAAAAACATTATACTGTTTGCGATACCAATTATTATTGGAAATGTTTTGCAGCAGTTATATACAACAGTCGATGCACTTGTAATAGGTCAATATTGTGGTGATACATCGCTGGCGGCGGTCGGAACGAGTTCGCAGCCGGTTGAAGTATTATTATGTGTTTTCTTGGGAATAGGAACCGGTGTGTCTATTCTGATATCACAATATGCCGGTGCAAAGGAATCCGATAAGGTTGTTTCAATATGTGGAACCTCAATAACATTTATCTATATTATAGGAATTCCGGTTGGAATTCTGGGGTGGTTTGCAGCACCGTATATTCTTGAATTTATGAAAGTTCCGCAGGATGTATGGATGCTGCACTAATCTATACGAGATTAGTATTCTTAGGTACGCTTGGTAATCTGGGCTATAACATGAATGCCGGAATATTAAGAGGACTTGGGGATAGCAAGGCTTCATTATGGTTTCTGGTTGTATCCTGTATTTCTAATATAGTGTTTGATTTAGTATTTGTTGCAGGATTTGGCATGGATGTGGCAGGTGCAGCACTTGCTACAAGTATAGCGATGTTTATTTCATGGCTTGTAAGTATTGCTTATATAAGAAAGATGTTTCCGGAGATTCAGTTTACATTCCTGCCACGAAGATTTTCAGGAAAATGATGAAGGATATCCTGGCAATTGGTCTGCCTGTCGGACTTAATAATTCGCTGTATTCATTAGGGCATGTTGCATTACAGACCTTTAATAACCCCAGGGCGCCGTATTTATGGCAGGGGGTGCAGTAGCAGGAAGAATTACGGGCTGCTCCAATATAGCAATTACCGGCTTGTCTTCGGCAGCCACTACATTTTCAGGGCAGAATTACGGTGCAAAAAAATATGATAGAATTAAGGAGGGACACTGGAAAATTCCAATATGTTCCGGACTTATTACCCTTGGCTGTGGCTTATTTTTCATTATGATACATAAACCGTTGATACGTTTCTTTTCATCAGATGAAATGGTGCTGATGTATGCGAGCAGACATGTTGTTGTCATGTTGCTTTCCCAGTGGTTCTATGCTATTTTTAATTGTATAATATCTATTGTAAATGGAACAGGAAGGGTGCGTTATACGACCATTGTTAATATTCTGATGCTTTGGGCAGTCAGAATTCCAAGTGCATATATTATTAACAGATATTTTGATGGAACATGGGTAATGCTGTGTTTTCCAATATCTTTCAGTTTTGGAATGTTTGCAATGATAGGTTATTACCTGTTCTCTCCGGCATGGAAGGAAGTTATGAGACTGGCAGAGAATAAACCACAAGATTATTGACATTTGTTTAACTCCCATGTATGCTGCGGCATCGCTTCCGGTGGGGGTATATGGATGCTATGCTTGTACTTCCGGCTAAAAGCCGTGGATTTATGGAGGAATAGAATAATGTCAAAGGATGAATATTTAATTACAGATGCACCTCTTAAAGCATTGACTGTTTTTGCAATGCCTATGATTCTGGGAAGCTTTTTCCAACAGATATATAATATGGCTGATTCAATTATTGTGGGTCAGTTTGTCGGTTCTTCTGCACTTGCGGCAGTTGGAGCCTGTGCTGCGCTTACGAATGTATTCATTTGTGTGGCACTTGGTGCCGGTGTAGGTGCAGGGGTGCTTGTGAGCCGCTACTTTGGTGCCAGGGATTATAGTAAAATGAAAACAATCGTATCAACATCATTGATTAGTTTTCTGATTCTAAGCATACTTCTGGGTGTATTTGGTTTTGGATTTTCTAATATAATGATGAATGCATTACAGACACCTGCTGATATACTGGATGAAGCAGTATTATACCTGCGTGTTTATTTTGTAGGATTTCCGTTTTTGTTTATGTATAATATCCTTTCAACGATGTTCACCTCAATCGGTGAGTCAAAGATTCCGCTGGGACTTCTGATATTTTCTTCTATTCTGAATATTTTTATGGATTTTTGGATGGTAGCAGGCTTAAGGCTTGGCGTGTTTGGTGCAGCGCTTGCAACGCTGATTGCACAGGGGATTTCTGCTGTTTTTTCACTTCTGATTTTCTTTTGCCGGATGCGCCGGTATAAAAGCAGCTTTAAACGGTTTGACAGGCAGGAGTTATATTCAATGCTTCAAATTGCTGTACCATCTGTTTTGCAGCAGTCTACAGTATCTATTGGCATGATGATAGTACAGGCGGTTGTAAATCCATTCGGTACACAGGCGCTTGCAGGTTATTCGGCAACAATGAGAGTAGAAAATGTTTTTTCCCTGATTTTTGTATCCATTGGAAATGCCGTTTCACCATATGTTTCCCAGAATCTGGGTGCAAAACAGAACCAGCGTATCAAAAAAGGATACCATGCTGCAATTGTATTAGATATATGTTTTGCAGTTCTTGCCTTTATAGTGATTGAAACATTACATACTCAGATTTCTTCGTTATTCCTGGGTAAGGATGGAACCGATTTAGCATATCAGGTGTCCGGGGATTATATGAAATGGCTTGGCTATTTTTTCATCTTTATGGGTATCAAGATGGCAACAGACGGGGTTCTTCGTGGACTTGGAATCATGCGGCCATTCCTCATTGCTAATATGGTAAATCTTGCAATCCGTCTGTTGGTTGCCCTTATATGTGCTCCGCGTTTTGGCATTGCATATGTATGGCTTGCTGTACCGGCCGGCTGGTTTGCCAACTTTCTAATTTCCTATGCGGCACTCAGAAAATCATGGCCGGCTGAAAAACCAGCCGGATTTTAATAAAACTGCAAATTACAATGTATAATGCCCTGTTAAAAACAGGATTGACAATTGGCAGTATAACAGATATAGTAAAAGGTGCAAAAACAAATAGATGTGAACAGAGTAGAAGTCATGCGTAAAGTGTCAATGGACGGGAAGTTGCCATTGGACGAAAAATCCCTGTAAAGCGGATTTGCGATGTGCCTTCGCATCCGCTGTCAGAAAATATAAAGCATTCATTTCCTGAGAACGGGTATGAATGCTTTTTTGTTTACATAAAAAAAGAGGAAAAGATGGAGAGTGAAAAAATAAAAGCGGGTGTCCGGCTGATATTAGAAGGATTGGTGAAGACATGAAACGTGTAAATCTAATATATAGACATCCTTTATATCAGAAAAAATATAATGCGCTGCAAAAGGCTGAGGAACACCGGAAATTTTGTAATCATACGCTGGAGCATTTTCTGGATGTAGCAAGACTGATGTATATTTATTCGGTGGAACAGGAACTGTCCATATCAAAAGAGGTCATATATGCAGCGGCATTTATGCATGATATCGGAAGAATAGATCAGATAGAAAAAGGGATTCCACATGAAATGGCGGGAGCGGCCCTGTGTGACAGAATCCTGCCGGACTGCGGTTTTGCAAAAGAAGAAATCAGCCTGATAAAGGACTTTATTCTACATCACCGGATAAAAGACACCGGCGCGGACACGCCTTTATACGAAATGTTATACTGGGCGGATAAGAAATCAAGAAACTGTTTTGCGTGCGCGGCGCAGGCGGAATGTAACTGGGACAGACAGAAGATGAATCTGGAAATTGATTATTAATAAGTTGCAGGCAGCAGCAGATAAGGAATGGAGATTGTATGAAAATAGGTAATAAAGAGTTTGATTTAAGCAGCCACTGTTATATAATGGGAATTTTGAATGTAACACCGGATTCTTTTTCGGATGGCGGTAAATTTAATACGCTGGATGCAGCATTAAAGCATACAGAGGAAATGATACGGGACGGAGCGGACGTCATTGATATCGGAGGGGAATCCACCAGGCCGGGACATGTAGTGATTTCTGAAGAAGAAGAAATTGCAAGGGTAACACCGGTGATTGAGGCGGTGAAAAAGCATTTTGATATTCCGGTTTCAATTGATACCTATAAGGGGAAGGTCACACTTGCGGCATTGCAGGCGGGAGCGGACCTTGTAAACGATATCTGGGGCTTTAAGCATGACCCGGAAGTCGCAGCATATACAGCAAAATATAACGCGGCATGCTGCCTTATGCATAACAGGAATGAAGCCGTATATGATGATTTTCAAAAAGATTTTATCCGGGATATGCAGGAGTGCATTGCAATTGCAAAGAAAGCCAATGTACCCGATGATAAGATTATGCTGGACCCCGGCGTGGGATTTGGCAAAACGTATGAAATGAATCTTGAGATTATCAATCATCTTGAAATCATGAAGCAGCTCAATTATCCGGTATTACTTGGAACGTCCAGAAAATCCGTGATTGGACTGACACTTGATTTACCGGCGGACGAGCGGGTGGAGGGAACACTGGCGACAACGGTTATCGGTGTCATGAAAGGCTGTTCCTTTGTAAGAGTTCACGATGTAAAAGAAAATTACAGAATTATTAAGATGACAGAGGCAATCCTGTCAAAATAATAACAAAGATGGCAGATGAGAAATCGCCGCTTTACAACAAGCTGTTTAGAAATGAGGATTAACGTGGATAAAATTTCAATTGATAAATTAGTTGTGTTTGGAAACCATGGTGTTTTTGAAGCCGAGAATATGTTAGGACAGAAATTTCTGGTTTCTGTCGTGGTGTATACCGATACCCGGAAAGCGGGATTGACGGATGATCTGGCGTGTTCCGTAAATTATGGGGATGTAAGCCGGGATATTTTAAAGTTCTTTCAGAATAATACATTTAAACTGATTGAAACCGTTGCCGAGAAACTTGCACAGGAATTACTGCTGCGGTATGATTTGGCGGAAAAAGTAGATGTGAAAATAGAAAAACCGTGGGCACCTGTTGCGATTCCCGTAGACAGTGTCAGTGTTGAAATATCAAGAGGATGGCACAGGGCATATATTGCAACCGGGTCGAACATGGGCGATAAAAAAGCATATCTTGACGAAGCTGTAGAAAAACTAAAAAACCATCCGTATTGTAAGGTCGTAAAGGTATCCGATTATATTACGACAGAGCCCTACGGCGGTGTTGAACAGGATGTCTTTTTAAATGGGGCATTAGAGATTAAAACACTGCTGTATCCGGAAGAACTGCTGGCGCTTCTTAACAGAATTGAGGCAGAAGCGGGGCGTGAACGAACCATACACTGGGGACCGCGGACATTGGATCTGGACATTTTGTTTTACGATGACTGTATCATAGATAGCCCGGCGCTGACCGTGCCGCATATAGATATGCAGAACCGCGGTTTTGTATTAATTCCGATGGCACAGATTGCGCCGTATCACAGACATCCGGTTTTAGGCTGCACGGTAGGACAGCTGTTAAGCAGACTGGATGGTTCATTATCATAAATTTAAAATCAAGAGGAAAAGTATGATATATACAGAAGCAGAGCATTTTATAAAGGAATCACATAACGGAGTCATAAGGCTTGGTCTTGGCAGAATAGAAGAATTACTGGAAAGACTGGGCTGTCCGCAGAAAAAGCTTAAATTTATCCATGTTGCGGGAACCAATGGAAAAGGTTCTGTGTGTGCCATGACAGCAGAAATTCTTAAAGCGGCAGGATATAAGACAGGGCTTTTTACATCGCCGGTGATATCTGTGTACCGGGAACAGTTCAGGATAAACGGAGAAATGATTTCCGAAGAAGAATTTGTAAGATATGCAGAGATGGTAAGAAATGCATGCGCGAAGATGCCAGATGTTCCGTCTGAATTTGAAAAGGCTGTGGCACTCGCTTTTTTATATTTTAATGAAAACAGGTGTGATTTTGTGGTGCTGGAAGTCGGCATGGGCGGTTGTGATGATGCAACCAATGTAATTGAAGTTCCGGAGGTTGCTGCAATTGTCAATATTGATTATGACCATATGGGATTTCTGGGGACAACACTGGAAGAAATTGCGCAGAAAAAAGCAGGGATTATTAAAGAAAACGGAACGGTCGTAATAGCCGGACAGAGTGAAACCGTCATGAATGTACTGATAAAAAGATGTCAGGAAAAGAAAGCCGGTTTTAAAAGCACGGATGTACAAAATATTAAAATTACGGACAGAAGCATACATGGACAGACCTTTGGGTATAAACAGTATGCAGGCATAAGACTTTCTTTATTGGGAGATTATCAGTGTGAAAATGCTGCGGTTGTACTGGAAATAATGGACTGTCTGATCCGGAAGGGATATCGGATACCGGTAAATGCAGTTTATGACGGAATGAAAAACGTTTACTGGCAGGGCGGTTTGAAATTTTGTCAGAAGCACCGCTGTTTATTGTCGATGGTGCGCATAACCCGGATGGAATCAATGCGCTGCGCTCAAATTTAGAAAACTACTTTGCAGGCGAAAAGTTTATTTTTATAACAGGAATCCTGCGCGACAAGGATTACAGTCAGATGCTTAGGACAATGCTTCCATACGCAGCCTCTTTTATCACGATTGCACCGGACAGCCCGCGTGCCATGAGTGCGGATGAGTGTGCAGATGCAGTCAGAAAATGCGGTTATACAGGAGCAGTATCTGTAATGGATACCATAGAGGAAGCAGTTCAGTTGGCATATAGGATGAGTCAAAAGAAAAATACCGGCGTGTGTGCGTTTGGTTCTTTATACAGTGTGGGAGCAATAAGCAGGGCAGGGACAATGAAGCTGCGATAAAACAATTTTAATAAATAACCTTCTTGTATAAAAAAATACATTGACATGTTAGCACTGACATGTTAGTATGATGATAACAAAGAAATAAGATATGTATTTTATATTTAAGGAGGTATTTTATAATGGAGATGACGTTAAGGTGGTACGGACCGGGATATGACAGTGTTACCCTTAAGCAGATCAGACAGATTCCGGGAGTAAAGAATGTCATTACGACGCTTTTTGGAAAGCAGGCAGGGGAACTATGGCTGCCAAAGGAAATCGCAGAGCTTAAAAAGATTGTCAACGATGCAGGACTTGGAATTGCAGGGATTGAATCTGTGAATGTGTCAGATGACATTAAGATTGGAACTGCAAAAAGAGATGAGCATATTGATAATTATATTAAAACGCTGCAGGCACTGGGCGAAGCGGATATTCATATGGTATGTTATAATTTTATGCCTGTATTTGACTGGACGCGGACAGAGCTTGCAAGGGTACGGCCGGACGGCTCGACGGTATTGGCATATAATCAGGACACCGTAGATATGATTGATCCGGAACATATGAGGGAATCCGTTGAAAAAATGTCCAATGGCTTTGTAATGCCGGGATGGGAGCCGGAGAGATTAGACAGATTAAAAGAGCTTTTTGAAATGTACCGGGATGTTGATGCAGAAAAGTTGTTTGATAATCTTGTATATTTTCTGGAAGCAATCGGACCGGTATGTGAAAAGTATGATATTAAAATGGGAATTCATCCGGATGATCCGGCATGGCCGATTTTTGGCCTCCCAAGAATTATGACAGGAAAGGATTCAGTTACCCGTCTTCTTGATGCAGTTGATAAGCCGTATAATGGAATTACTCTTTGTACAGGTTCATTTGGTTCAAACCAGAATAATGATATTTGTGAGATTATTAAGGCATGCAGAGGCAGAATTCCGTTTGCCCATGTAAGGAATCTTAAATATAATTCACCGAGGGATTTTGAAGAGGCTGCACATTTATCATCAGATGGCTCAATGGATATGTATAAGATTATTAAGACTTTATATGATACCGGATTTGATGGGGCAATAAGACCGGATCATGGCAGAATGATATGGGATGAAGTTGCAATGCCGGGATATGGTCTGTATGACAGGGCATTGGGAGCAGCTTATCTGAATGGCTTATGGGAAGCCGTAGACAAGTCAGGACAGTAATTTGCTTATACGGTACGTTGTAACGCAGATATTACACAGCCGGTTGTTTCTGAGCAAAAACAACCGGCTATAATGGCAGATGGGAAATTATCTTTGCGGATATCTCATTGCATTTTCGTAACAGGCTGCTCAGAAATGAGGATGAATATGAAACTTTCAATAGATGGAATTAAAGATAAAACAGCATGGGAAGAGGCAGGTATAAAACTGCCGGCATATGATGTCAGAAAGGTAGCAGAGAATACAAAGGCATCACCGGAATGGGTTCATTTTGGTATTGGCAATATCTTTAGAATTTTTATAGGCGGAATTGCTGATTCGTTAATTGAGCAGGGGGTGTCAGATAAAGGGATTACATGCGTGGAGACCTTTGATTTTGATGTTGTGGATAAGATTTATGAGCCGTTTGACAATCTTGTTATGGCGGTTACACTAAAAGAAGACGGAAGTACAGACAAGAGGGTACTCGGTTCTCTTACGGAAGCGGTGAAGGCACAGTCGGCATCAAAGGAAGCCTGGTCAAGATTAAAGGAGATTTTTGCAAATCCGCAGCTTGAGATGATCTCATTTACAATTACAGAGAAGGGATATGCCCTGCGTGATGCAAAGGGTGCATTTTTCCCATTTATCCAGAGTGATATAGATAACGGACCGGATAAGGCAGTATCGGCAATGGCAGTTGTGGCAGCACTTTTATTTGAAAGATTTAATACGTGTAAAGCACCGCTTGCGGTCGTTTCTATGGATAACTGTTCACATAATGGAGAAAAGCTGAGAAATTCAATAACGGAAATGGTCCGCGAGTGGCAGAAAAAGGGCTATGTAGGACAGGATTTTGCGGACTATGTCAATGATGAAAATGTAATATCATTTCCATGGTCCATGATAGATAAAATAACACCAAGACCGGCAGATTCAGTGGCTGCAGCATTAGAGCAGGCAGGAGTTGAACAGATGAAGCCTGTGATTACGTCTAAGAAGACTTATATTGCGCCATTTGTTAATGCGGAAGGACCACAATATCTGGTTATTGAAGACAGATTTCCAAATGGAAGACCACAGCTTGAAAAAGCAGGTGTGTATATGACAGACAGGGATACTGTTAATAAAGTGGAGCGGATGAAGGTGACGACCTGTCTGAATCCGCTGCATACAGCACTCGCAGTATATGGATGCATTCTGGGATATAATCTTATTGCAGATGAAATGAAGGATAAGGAACTTTCAGAGCTTGTAAGACGGATAGGATTGGTTGAAGGGATGCCGGTGGTTACGGATCCGGGTATCATTTCGCCTGAAAAATTTGCAGATGAGGTACTTCATGTAAGAATACCGAATCCATTTATGCCGGATACACCGCAGAGAATTGCAACGGATACATCACAAAAGTTGGCATACGATATGGCGAAACGATTAAAGCATACGTTGAAAAGAGGGAAGTGCAGAATCACTTACGGCAATACCGCTTGCAATAGCCGGATGGTGCCGGTATCTTCTGGCATTGATGACAATGGAGAAAGCTTTGAATTGTCAGCAGACCCTATGGCAGAAGAATTAAAGGCACAGCTTGATGGTGTAAGATTTGCAGAACCATCGTCCTATACAGGCCAGCTTAAAATTTATTGTCAAATGCGAATATATTTGGTATAAATTTATATGAAGCGGAATCGGTGATAAAATTGAAGAACTGTTTGTTGAAGAAATTGCAGGAAAAGGTGCAGTAAGAGCAACACTTAAAAATATCTGTAATGTAGAACAGGCGGTTTCTTATTGATGGAAAGGCTGCGAAGCGATGGAAAATCATTAAATGAAGAAACTTATGAAAAGCTGAAATATGACATCATGAATTTCAGGCTGTTGCCAGGAGATTCCATCAGTGCCCAGAAAGTTGCACTGCGGTATGATGTGTCAAGAACACCGGCAAGAGAAGCCATTGTGAATCTTGAGAAAGAAGGTCTTTTAAAGATTATTCCACAGTCCGGGACCTATGTGGCATGTATTAACTGCAGACGTTCTGCACAGGAGTGGTTTGTCAGAAAAGTCTTGAGATGGGCATGGTTGATGCTGTTTTGAAAATGCGGACAGTGAGCTGCTTGACAAAATGGCGATTCTGAATGAAAGACTGATTCATTACACGGAAGAAAATGAAAAAATTCCAAGAATAGAGATTGATAATGCGTTTCATGAGTTGATTTATGAGTGTTCCGGAGAATTGCTTGCCAAAATATAATTCAGACACAGATGAGCCATTATAACAGAATCAGATATCTTGCAGAGTTGAATAGTTCTATCAGTGCAAAACAAACGATGAACATGAGATGCTTATAGAAGCTATTAAAAAGGACAAAGAATGTATCTTAGAGTTATAAAGGCACATATCAGCAGAATTTTAATGAACTGGACAAATTGAAGGGAATTTATCCACAGTATTTTGAGAAAGAGTAAGCATTGAAACCCAGATATGGGTTTTCAATGCTTTATCAATTCACGGTATTGTGTAGGTGTTTTATTTTTTTTTTTAAACAGCTTCGTAAAGTAATTGACATCATTTATTCCACACTGGACAGCAATATCTTGAATGGGAAGCATGGTAGTATTAAGAAGATAAATAGCATGCTCCATCCGTTTGCCATTGACGTAATTTGTCAGGGTGGTACCGGTTTCTTTTAAACAGTGTCGACAGATAGCTGCTGTTTAAAGAAAATTCAGTGGAAATTGCAGTAAGGCTTAAATCTGCTGTCAGGTTAAAGGATATATAATTAATGATATTCTGTACGGGTTTGCTGTATGTCCGCAGCGAATAAGACTGCACAAGCATGCAGTATCGCCGTGTAATATCGCTTTCAAGGGCTTCGAGCTGGGCAATGGAAGTGCAGGCCTCAATTTTAATTGCAAATTTACGCGATATTTCATCCAGATGAACGGGATGTACATAAGCAGACTGGCAGCTTTGCGGCAGATGGTATTAAGAATAATCATAAAATTCTTTCTGTCGCGTATGGTGTCTGTCAGGCGCGGCTTTATATCAGAAGCATTGAGATGCCTCATATTTTCAATGGATTTGTAATCTCCGTGTGCAATAGATTCCATGAGCAGGGTTTCTTCCTATACCGCATTTCCAGCATTTCTATAGACTGTCGTGTCGGTTCGGTGTTTTGTCATTATATATATATTGTTCATTATTTTGTCAGAACACGCTTTTTCAATTGTAAAATGTGTCCACAATTTGCTGCACAGCGTATTTATAATACTTTCGATAAAGCGCTCATCTGTAAAACAGGGAGGGCTGCATAGTATAACTGCATAAATTCATTGAACCGGGCCGGGATGGAATTGTAAGTGCATAGCTCCGTTATCCGTTGGTTGGTAAATTTTTCAAACGAAAAGGTCCGGCGATAAATATTTTATCTGAATCCGGTAATTTTAAATAAATATATTCGCAGCAAAAGCTGTCGTATTATTAATATTGTATTATCCTTACTGTAAGTGTTGACGAAACGATTAAAATCATTCATCTGGCTGCGGTGGGCGCATCATTCCATATCGTTTTCGAAGACCGCCATCATACTGTTCGTTCCAGATAAATGGTGAATCGATAATATGGCATGAAATTTTCAGATGGGATAATATATCCATTGTATAATCTAAATATATTTTATAGTTCATATTACTCCCATTTCTGAGCGACTTGTCGCGAAGATGCGATGAGAAATTCGCGTAGGCGGTTTCTCATCTGCAATCATGGCTATTTGTTTTCGCTACTCCCCGATAGTTATTTGTATATTTTGATCCATATGTGTAAAATATTATAACAGAAGTTTACTTAAAACCAAATTATAAAAACATTGGATAATAAGTATAATTTTATGCTGACGGATAAATATTAACATGTCAATAATATAAATCTAACATGTTAGTAGAATATTAATGCATTATAGTATAATTTTACCATAAAATTGTACAAACAAAAATTGTACTAATTATGCTAAATTTAGTAATAACCGGAATCTGTAAAACACGTTATGATTAAACCATAGAAAAGAAAACAAAATATTTAAGGACGGTCTTTAAAATTATAAGGTGTACAGGAGTACAGGAAACGGAGGATATTATGAAAGAGAATAACGGAAAGGTAAAGCCTTTCGGGATGAAGGACAGACTGGGCTACATGTTCGGGGACTTCGGTAATGATTTTACATTTATATTGTCAACAATGTTTTGCTTAAGTTTTATACGGATGTCATGGGTGTTTCGGCAGCAATAGTCGGTCTGATGATGATGGCAGCCAGATTTGTGGATGCGGTCACGGATGTTACGATGGGACAGATTGTAGACAGAAGCAGACCGGGAAGAAGGGTAAATTCGCTCCATGGATTCGAAGAATGTGTGGTCCGGTTGCTTTAGCATCATTTCTGATGTATGCAACATATTTTAAAGGAATGCCAATGGGATTTAAGATTTTCTGGATGTTTTCACATATCTGCTCTGGGGCAGTATATGTTATACAGGCGTTAATATTCCTTATGGTTCAATGGCATCAGCAATTTCGGATAATCCAACGGACAGAGCTTCTCTTCCAACTGGAGAACAATTGGTGCAACACTTGCACAGACAGTGATTGCGTCGTATTACCGCTTGCAGTATACTATACAGATGCAGCAGGTAATAAAGTATTATCCGGTGAGAAAATGATGATAGGTGCGCTTGTATGTTCTATCGGAGCAGTCATCTGTTATATGCTCTGCTATCATATGACAACAGAGAGAGTAAAGGTTGAGCAGAATACACAGAAGTTTTCATTTAAGGAGCTTATTAGTGAAATCGCCCATAACAAGGCATTAATTGGCATCATAGTATGTGCGTTATTATTCCTGCTTGCACAGTTATCACTTAGCAACATGAATAACTATATATATCCGAATTATTTTGGTAATGTTTCAGCGATGTCGCTGGCAAACCTGGCAGGAATGGTTGTTATACTTGTTCTTTCTACTTTTATAGTAAAGCTGTCAGCAAAGGTCGGTAAGAAAGAATTATCAGTGATTGGAAGTATAATAAGTGCAGCAGCATTTTTAATATTATTCTTTATTCACACAGATAATGTATGGGTATGGATTGTACTGGTACTGATATCATCAGTAGGAACCGCAATGTTTAATATGGTGATATGGGCTATGATTACAGATGTAATTGATGATTCAGAAGTAAGAACAGGTGTCCGTCAGGATGGAACCATATATTCAGTATATTCATTTGCAAGAAAGTTAGGACAGGCCTGTTCGTCAGGAATATCAGGGGTACTGCTCTCAATCATAGGTTATACGGCAGCTACGGCACATGATCCTAAGGTGGTAGACGGCATTTACAATGTAACCTGTCTTGTGCCGGCATTAGGAATGATACTTCTCTTCCTTGCATTACAGTTTTATATCCTCTTAATAAGAAGAGAGTGGAAGAAAATGCAAAGATTCTTAAGGAAAGAAGAGAAGCGAAGGTGCAGTAATATTTCCGGGCATTTACTGCCGGACATATTGAAGAATAAAATTTATTAATAAGTTTAAATATCAGGAGGAATGAATTATGTTATATCCAATTTTAACACAGTCAAGATTATTAAGCGATTTAAGCGGAGTATGGATTTTAAGTTAGACAATGGCAAGGGTTTGACGAAAAGTGGTATGAGGCTCCATTAAAGGATGCAGATACAATGCCGGTTCCTGCTTCATATAACGATTTAAAAGAAGGCGTTGATTTCAGAGATCATTATGGATGGGTATTTTATCAAAGAAATATTTCGGTTCCCGCATATGTAAAGAGCCAGAGAATTGTGCTTCGTTGTGCAGCCGTAACATTTTGCGAAGATTTATCTGAATGGCAAGTTAATCTGTGAGCATAAGGGTGGATTTCTTCCATTTGAAGTTGAATTAAATGATGTATTAGAAGATGGAGATAATCTTCTTACAATTGCCGTAAATAATGTTATTGATTATTCTACACTTCCTGTAGGCGGCAAGGCAAATATGATGAGTGGATTGATGGGAGGCGTAGGTCAAGTAGTTCGGAAAGCCTCAGAATAATCCTAATTTTGACTTCTTTAACTATTGTGGTATTACAAGACCGGTTAAAATCTATACAACACCGAAGACATATATTCACGATATTACGGTGACATCAGATATTGACTTTGGAAAAGCTGTACCATCAGCAACACTTCATTATGAGGTAGATATTGAAGGGGCGGATAAAGATAATACAAGCATGTAAGGTAGAAGTATTTGATGCAGAAGGCAAAAGGTTGCCGAAGCAGATGGCATTTCAGGGGAAATAAAACTTGATACGGTAAGATTATGGCAGCCGTTAAATGCGTATCTTTACCGGATTAAGGTAACGGCAGGGAAGATGTATATACACTTCCTTATGGAGTAAGAAGCGTAAGAGTAGATGGAATCAGATTCCTTATTAATGAAAAGCCGTTTTATTTCAAGGGATATGGAAAGCATGAGGACACATTCCCAAATGGACGCGGAATAAATCTTCCTATGAATACCAAGGATATAGCGATTATGAAGTGGCAGCATGCGAACAGTTTCAGAACGAGCCATTATCCATATAGTGAAGAAATGATGAGACAGTGCGATGAAGAAGGCATTGTAGTGATTGATGAAACAACGGCAGTAGGTGTTAATCTTAAGTTTGGCGGCGGTGCAAACTTCGGCGGTGAAAGAATCAGCACATTTGATAGGAACGGGGTGCAGACACAGGAACATCATAAGGATGTTATCCGTGACCTCATATCCAGAGATAAGAATCATGCTTGTGTTGTAATGTGGAGTATTGCCAATGAACCGGATTCATCGGATGAGGGAGCATATGATTACTTTAAGCCATTATATGACCTTGCAAGGGAACTGGATCCACAGAAGCGTCCTTGTACACTGGTAAGTGTTCAGGGAACGACGGCTGATAATGACTGTTCCGCTAAGTTAAGTGATGTGATCTGTCTTAACCGTTATTATGGCTGGTATTTTGGCGGTCCTGACCTTGAAGTATCTGAAGAAGGACTTCGTAAGGAACTTACAGACTGGGGGAAGCTTGGTAAGCCGGTTATATTTACGGAATATGGTGCAGATACAGTCAGCGGACTTCATGATACGACATCTGTTATGTATACAGAGGAATATCAGGTTGAGTATTACGAGATGAATAACAGGGTATTTGATGAATTTGATTATGTAGTAGGTGAGCAGGCATGGAACTTTGCAGACTTTGCTACAAGCCAGAGTTTATTAAGAGTCCAGGGGAATAAGAAGGGCTTATTCACAAGAGACAGAAAACCTAAGATGGTAGCACATTATTTCCGTAACAGATGGAATAACATTCCTGAATTTGGTTACAAAAAATAAATGAAGCGTTCTTTTAGACAGCCGGTAAAAGCCATAAAAGACTTGCGTAAAAGGCGGTACCGTAAGGATAAAATATCCTTGCGGTACCGCCTTTACGGAACAATGCCGGGCATATTACCGGTATTTTCCAAGGCGCATTTTAAAATCGAATAGCCAAAATCGGTGAGTTTTACAAAGCGCCGTCTGTCTGCATTTTGTAAATATCCGGGAGCGGCATACCGTTAAATGTATTATTTTACAGGTAGAATAAATTGCCATATCCTGAAACACCAGCAGACTGCCCTCATGTAAAGGCGCGGCAAACGTATAATCGCCAATCACATCTCCGGCAAGACAGGTAGGCCCGGCTAACCGGTATACAAAATCAGGATGCTTTGAATCTGCGTTTGTGGCAGGTTTATCTGTCAACGCTTTGGCACCATAAAGTGGCGGCATATACGGCATTTCAATCACATCCGGCATATGGCAGGCGGCACTGGTATCCAGAATGGCAATGTGTGTCCCATTGTTTTCAACAATGTCTAAAACGCGGGTAAGAGATACCCGGCATTTAAGGCAACGGCTTCACCCGGCTCAAGGTACACACACAGATTCCATTGATCCTGTGCATAGGTGATACATTTTCAAGCCGTGCAATGTCATAATCGTTGCGGGTGATGTGGTGTCCGCCACCCATATTCAGCCATTTCATCTGCGGCAGAATATCACCGAAGCTGCGTTCCACGGCGGCGAGTGTTGTTTCAAATCATCGGAATCCTGCTCACACAGCGTATGAAAATGCAGACCGTCAAGCGGGAAATCCATTCACCTGTCATTTCACGGTTCCATACGGCGCGCGTTGTACCAAGGCGGCTGCCGGGCACACGGGTCATAGATCGCATGTCCGTCCTGTGTGGAACATTCGGGATTAATGCGCAGGCCGATGCTTTGCCTGCCGCTTTTGCTTTTGTGCAAATTTTTAAACTGATGCGGCGAGTTAAAGACAATATGGTCCGCGTAAGTTAAAAGCTCCTCAAATTCATCATCGCGGTAAGCTCCGCAGAATACGTGAACTTCTTTATCCGGCATTTCTTCCGCACCGAGCCTTGCCTCGTAAAGTCCGCTGGCTTCCGTACCCGACAGGTATCCGGAAAGCAGCGGGTAAAAATCATAATTGGAGAATGCTTTTGTGCAAGCAGAATTTTACAGCCTGTGTGTGCGGCAACGGAGGCAAGAATTTCTCCGTTATGCAGCAGGACATTCTCATCAATGATATAGGACGGTGTCGGTAATGTGCCGAAAAGGTCTGTTATATGCGTTGATTTTTGGCTCACTAGTCCACCAGTACCGGGTTGTGGTTTTCACGGCGAGGCAGACCGTATTTGTCGAGTGCATCAAGGAACGGGTCCGGGTCAAATTCTTCCACGGTGTAGACACCCGGCTTATCCCATTTCTTTGTCAGAAGCATTAACGCGCCGCACATGGCTGGTACGCCGGTCGTAAAGCTGATTGCCTGACTTTCCACTTCTTTGTAACATTCCTGATGGTCGCACACATTATAAATATAGTAGGTTTTGTCTTTGCCGTCTTTCTTTCCGGTGAAAATGCAGCCGATATTGGTTTTTCCGTGTGTACGTGGGCCAAGGCTTGCAGGGTCCGGCAGCAGTTCCTTTAAAATTTAATCGGCACGATTTCATGCCCTTCAAAATTGACCGGAGTGGTTGAAAGCATACCCACATTTTCAAGGCATTTCATATGGGTCAGGTAGCTTTGTCCAAATGTCATAAAGAAGCGGATTCTTTTGACTTCCGGAATATTGACGGCGAGATTCCAGTTCCTCGTGGTGTAACAGATACATATCCTTTTCACCGACACTGTCAAAGTTATATTCACGCTTAATGCTCATCGCAGGAATTTCAACCCATTTGCCGTTTCAATATAGCTGCCCGGGCGGAAACCTCACGCAGGTTGACTTCCGGGTTGAAGTTCGTGGCAAAGGCATAGCCGTGGTCGCCGCCGTTGCAGTCCAGAATATCAATGGTATCAATTGTGTCAAATTCATGCTTTTGGCATAGGCGCAGTAAGCCTGTGTCACACCCGGGTCAAAGCCGCAGCCAAGGAGTGCCGTCAGTCCCGCTTTTCAAATTTTCGCGGTAAGCCCACTGCCAGCTGTAGTCAAAGTAAGCGGAAAATCCGGCTTCCTTACAGCGTTTTCATAAATGGCGCGCCACTTTGGGTCATCGGTATCTTCCGGTTCATAGTTGGCGGTATCCATGTAATTAACACCGCAGGCAAGGCAGGCATCCATAATTGTTAAATCCTGATACGGCAGGGCGATATTCATAACCAGCTCCGGCTGATAGGCTTTGATTAATGAAATCAGTTCGTCCACACTGTCTGCATCAACCTGTGCAGTTGTGATTTTGTTGCGGTTTTGTCTTTAAGGCTTTCAGCTAAAGCATCACATTTTGATTTGGTACGGCTTGCAATACAGATTTCCGTAAAATATCACTTGCCTGACAACATTTTCTGATAGCTACATTGGCAACGCCGCCGCAGCCGATAATTAAAACTCTACTCATACGAATCCTCTTTTCTATTACAACTTGTTGTGAAGCGAAAATCTTTGATATAAGGATTTTCGCGTTTAATACAGCGCCAGCAGCATTTCGCGCAGCACCTTACATGCGCAGGCGGTAGAAGCACCGCTTGTATCCAGCATCGGCGCAAGTTCATTGATGTCCGCGCCTACGACATTTGTCCGGCTGACGAGCAGCAGGGCAGTAAGAAGCTGCGGGAAGGTTACCCTCCGGCTTCCGGTGTACCCGTGCCAGGAAAACGGACGGGTCCAAACAGTCTAAATCCACGGTCAGATAAACCGGTGTATTATCCTTTTGCAGCTGGGCGGTCAGCGCTTCCAGTCCGTCAAAATCAAACGGGTGCATATCTGTATGTTCTTTGCAAATGCAAATTCTGACCGTTCACCGCTCCGGATACAAAACTGGTGAATCCGTCCGTCCCCTACAAGGTCAAAACAGCGGCGCATGACGCAGGCATGGCAATTTAGCGCCAAGGTAGTCATCACGCAAATCAGCATGGGCATCAAAGTGAATAATATGCAGACCGGGGTATTTGGCAAGGACGGCACGCACATTTGCCAGTGTCACCAGATGTTCGCCGCCGATTAGAAGCGGCAGTTTATTATCGTTTACAATCTGTGCCGCCGTTTTTCAATGTCAGCCAGTGCCGATTCGGCAGAACCGAAACAAAGCTCTAAATCGCCGCAGTCAAATACGGAGATATCTTCCAGATCTTTATCCTGATACGGGCTGTACGTTTCCAGCCCGAAGCTTTCGTGGCGGATCGCGGCTGAGCCGAAGCGCGCACCGGGGCGGAAACTGGTGGTGGAATCAAACGGTGCACCGAATAAGACAATCCGTGCAGCAGCATAATCCGCGTCACAGCCGATAAATGTTTCAACATTTTGTTTCATGCTTCAACCTCCTCAAGCATTTTTCAAGATAGGCAGGCAGATAAAACGAACCGATATGTAACTTGGTGGTGTAGTAGTTCGTGCTTAAATGCAGTGCCTGCCACTGACGGGCTTCAAAGTCGTCAACCGGGTGGTATTTTTTGCTGGCAAAGCCAAACAGCCAGTAACCGGCGGCATATGTCGGAATATGTGCCTGATAAACGCGGCTGATTGGGAATGTATTCACAATCCGTTTGTGGCTTCTTTGCATGGCTTCCGCATCGTGCTTGTAAAACGGACTGCCCTGCTGGTTGACCATAATACCGTCTTCACGCAGTGCGTTGTAGCAGATACCGTAAAATTCGCGTGTAAAATATCCCTCTGACGGACCAAACGGGTCGTTGGAATCGACAATAATCAGGTCATATTCATTGGAACAGCGGCGGATAAACCGCAATGCATTGTCAAAATAAATATGCACACGGCTGTCATCTAATCGGCACGCATTTTCCGGCAGATAGGCGCGGCACGCTTCAATTACTTCGCCGTCCATTTCCACGAGGTCAATGCGTTCTACGCGGTCATAGCGGGTCAGTTCCTTTACGACACCGCCGTCCCCCGCACCGATGACTAAAATATCCTTTGCATTTTTATGGACGGACATCGGAACGTGTGTAATCATTTCATCGTAAATAAATTCGTCCCGCTCGGTAAGCATGACGTTGCCGTCCAATGCCAGCACCCTGCCGAATTCCGGGGTATCAAAAATATCAATCTGCTGATATTCGCTTTTCTTTGAATATAAATGGCGGTTCACGCGCAGGCTGTGTTTGACGTCCGGCGCATGACATTCGCTAAACCATAATTCCATGAGGTTTTCCTCCGTCTGTTAAAATGTTGATATGCTCGATTTTCGGGTCTTCCGGACCGGTCATGGAACAGCCCTTTGACTTGGCATATTCAATATAATCAAGAATTTCACCGGTAATACGCTCGCCCGGTGCCAAAATCGGGATTCCCGGCGGATAGCACATGACAAATTCACTGCATACCGCACCGGCGCTTTCACGTATCGGTACGCTTTTCTTTTGTGCGTAAAATGCTTCCTGCGGACTGCATACAACCTCCGGGTCGATATACTCCTGACTTAACAGACCGGCAGAATCTTTCTGATACCGTCTGCGGATTTCCGCAAGCGCGCTCACAAGCCGTTCCAGCTCCTGCGGACGGTCGCCGATAGAAAGGTAGGCAAGAATATTTCCGATGTCGCCAAATTCAATCTGGATGTCGTATTCGTCCCGTAAAATGTCATAGACCTCGATTCCCGCAAGACCGATGTCACGGGTGTGGACACTTAACTTTGTCGGGTCAAAGTCGTAGATAGAATTGCCGTTTATCAGCTCCCTGCCAAAGGCGTAATAACCACCGACCGCATTAATTTCCTCGCGGGCGTAATCTGCCATTTCAATGACTTTACGGAAAACCTCCCTGCCGCGCAGTGCGAGATTGCGGCGGCTGATGTCAAGACTGGACATTAAAAGGTAACTGCCGGAGGTCGTCTGTGTCAGGTTGATAATCTGGCGCACATGTCCGGGATTCATATTCGGACCGGTTAAAAGCAGGCTCGACTGCGTTAAGCTTCCGCCGCTTTTGTGCATGGAAACTGCCGCCATATCTGCGCCTGCCGCCATTGCGGAAACCGGCATATTTTCACCAAAGTAAAAGTGTGTGCCGTGTGCTTCGTCGGCAAGACAGAGCATTCCGGCGCGGTGTGCCATATCGACGATAGCGCGGATATCGCTGCAGATACCGTAGTAGGTCGGGTTGTTTACTAAGACCGCAACGGCATCCGGGTGCTTTTCGATGGCATTTTGTACCTGCTCACGGCTCATGCCGAGTGAAATGCCAAGGCGGTGATCCACATCGGGATTGACATACACGGGAATCGCACCGCATAAAACCAGCGCATTAATTACACTTCGGTGGACGTTTCGTGGCAGGATAATTTTATCGCCGCGTTTACAGCAGGATAAAACCATGCTCTGTACGGAGCTTGTTGTGCCGCCGACCATTAAAAAGGCATGGGCTGCGCCAAAGGCCTCTGCGGCAAGAATTTCCGCTTCTCGGATAACGGAAACGGGGTGGCATAAATTGTCAAGCGGCTTCATGCTGTTGACATCAATGCCGACGCACTGTTGACCGAGAAATTCCGTAAGTTCCGGGTTGCCCCTGCCGTGTTTGTGACCCGGGACATCAAACGGAACGACACGCATTTCGCGGAATTTCTGGAGCGCCTCGTAAATCGGCGCTCTGGACTGGTTGGATAAATTTTTCATAGTACACCTCAAAATAAAAAAAACGCAGGCTGTAATTACACAACTTGCGTTCAATATCTCAAATATAAATATGTCATGATTCAAAATAAACTGCAACCGGCAGGACAAGGTACAAATCCATCCTGTGTACAGCAGAATATTTTTAAGACAGGGATATCATATCAGGCATACAGAGTCTATATAGCAACACTACTTTTACTACTCTTATTGACCATTTCACAAGTTTGCGTAAATACGCATTTCGGTTATAAAGTAACCAACTTATAAAACTGAGCTTCTAACTCAATCAATAAGGCGGCAAGCCGCCAATCGGCAGTGGACCCGGCTGTCCGTATGGCCTTGACTCTGAATAAAAGAGTGGTCCTTGTAAAAATCGCTTGTAAGACTCCGGCAGATACTTTTGCCTTGTCTTGAATCCGTTTTGAGTTTTTCCAAAACGGACAACGTAACATTCAATGTCACAATGGTCGTATTATAATACGCAAAATGTTTTAAGTCAATAGAAAATAAAAAAGTCTTTGTTGTGCAAATTTAATAAAAATTTCAAATATTTCAAAAAAATATGGTAAAACAGTACAAAAATCTTAAAATGTGTGGTACGATATACCCAAAGTTTTTAGGAATTGTATATACGGTAGAGGAGAAAGTGTATGTTTAAAAAGAAAAAGCAGGCGGGGCTGTTACCCGGGCAGGATACGCATCAATTATTAGAAGCAATGGATAAGATTGCAAATGGGAATTTTGAGGAAGCAGATGTTACACAATTTAAAAATCCGGTATATGCAGAAAAAATCAATGCAATGCTGCACGCATTTAAGAATGCCAATAATCCGGTTGTGATGCGGTTAAATGAAACGATGGGCGTTATCGGGGATAATACACTCATTAAAGACACATTAGATCAGGTCGAAACCCAGACCAAATCAATACAGGATATGGAAAGTGCGAGCCGGCATCTGGAGAACTCCATTGAAAACATTTCAGAAGCCATGGGACATATCCGGGACAATACCCATGAAATTCTGTCGTCCTCGCAGAATGTAACCAATGATATGAATGACAGTATTGAAGCAGTTACGCAGTCGTCTACAAGAATACAGACGATTAATGACCGTGTGCAGGATTTTAAGGGTAAAATCGGTAAAATCGAAGAAATTGTAGATTTAGTTAAAAAAGTTGCCAACCAGAGTAATCTTTTGGCGCTGAATGCATCTGTAGAAGCAGCCAGAGCCGGTGAATCCGGAAAAGGCTTTGCCGTCGTTGCAGACCAGGTGCGCCAGCTGTCTATCAATACCGCAGAGTCTGCCGAAGATATTGTAAAATACGTATCGGAGTTAAAAACGAATATTGACGAGCTTGCTACGGCGATGGAAGAAACGACACAGAGCCTTGGCGAGGGCAGTAAAAAGGTTGAAAAGTCCCTGGCGGCATTAGAGCAGATGAACGGACAGATGGACAGTATCCGCGGGCGTGTGGACAGTATTTTTGATGATATTGATACACAGACCGGCGTTACAAAATCCTTTGCAATGCAGATGGGAAATATTTCTGAAAGCTACAGTGTTTTATCCAAAGACTGCTTACAGTCGGGACACCGTATTTTTGAGGTGGGCCGGTATCTGGATAAGACAAGAAGTGATCTGGTACGCGGCTGTTCAGAAATTACACAGCAGGACTGGATGCGTGTATTTGAAGTGGATCACTATGTGCTGACCTGGCGTGTATACAACAATATTGTGGGATTTGAACATTTACAGAAAAAACAGGTGGACAATCCGGCAGGCTGTAAGCTTGGTAAGTGGTTAAACAGGCAGACCGATGAAAGGCTGGTGCGCAGCAGTGAATATACGGCACTGGTAAAGGCACACAACGATTTACATCATTTTGCAACACTGTCATGGCAGGCAAAGGAAGACGGCAATACAGAAAAAGCACTGGCGTATTTTAACAACACTTACGGAGCATTTATGGAGTATGACAAAGCTTTAAAACATTTGCAGCAGAGAATGAAAGAACTTGGCTACAATACCGATACACAGATTGCTGCTTTTGGCGGCAGATAAAACGCTTGAAAATTATCCTATCTTGTGCTATGCTCTCATTGGTTTTAGTATTGAGCGGCATTCGGAGATGAAGCTGCATCAGATGATAGTGCGTTGCCACACGATTACCCCGGCATAAGAAAAGCACAGCGAAGCATCATTACGAAAGTAAGAGCTATCGCGGCGGCAGGACTTGTGCGTAAGCGGGAGAAAATGAGGTGATAGCATAAGAATAGGAATTATCGGCGCCGGGAAAGTCGGTGTGACGTTAGGAAAATATCTTAGCGAAGCACACATTCCGGTAACGGGATTTTACAGTAGAACAAAGGAAAGCGCTGCATGGGCGGCAGCTTTACAAAGACAGCCGTATTTGACGGCTTAAAAGAATTAATAACAGCAAGCGATACCCTTTTTATTACGACACCCGACGGTGTAATTGCAGATGTATGGGATTGTATTGCAGCGATGGATATGGATTTATCCGGTTATAAGATCTGCCATTTTAGCGGCTCATTATCATCTAATGTATTTTCAGGAATAGAACGCACCAAAGCGTGCGGTTGTTCTATTCATCCAATGTACGCGTTCAGCGATAAAGAAACTTCCTGGTTACAATTTCAAAAAGCATATCTGACAATGGAAGGCAGTGAAAAAGCGGTTGCGGTTATGCGCAGTCTGTTTGAAGGACTGGGACACACCGTATACGGGTTAGACAGTGCGGACAAGGTAAAATATCACGCGGCGGCAGTGCTTGCAAGCAATGCGGTCGTGGGGCTTTTTTATTCTGCACAGCAGCTTTTATCTGAATGCGGTTTTGCAGAAGAAGAAAGCAGAAAACTGCTTGCACCGCTGATAACGGAAAATGTGTCTTCAATTGTAAAAAACGGGTGCGCAAAAGCCCTTACAGGTCCTGTCGAGCGGGCAGATGTACAGACTGTAAAAAATCACCTTGCGGCATTGCAGGGGAGTGACGAGGAAGCGGTTTACCGGAGTATTTCAAAAAAACTGACAGCGTTGGCAAAGTGCAGAAATCCGCAGCGGGATTATACGGCACTGGAAAGGATTATGGATGAAAAATACAGTACAGACCTTTAAAGAAGCAAAAAACAATCACACGAAGCTTGCAATGCTTACGGCATATGATTATTCAACCGCAAAATTGCAGGATGAGGCGGGAATCCATGGAATATTGGTGGGCGATTCCCTTGGTAATGTAATTTTAGGATATGAAGATACAATTTCCGTGACCATGGAAGATATGATTCATCACGGAGCGGCAGTTGCCAGAGGTGCGAAAAATGCACTGGTCGTTGTGGATATGCCGTTTATGTCATATCAGACCTCGGTGTATGACGCGGTGGTCAATGCGGGAAGGCTGATGAAGGAAGGCCGTGCCAATGCAGTAAAATTAGAGGGCGGCGTATCCGTATGCCCGCAGATTAAGGCGATTACCGATGCCGGAATCCCAGTTATGGCACACCTCGGTCTGACACCGCAGAGCATTAATGCATTCGGCGGCTTTAAGGTGCAGGGAAAAAATGAAGCGGCGGCACGAAAGCTGATTGACGATGCAAAGGCAGTTGAAGAAGCAGGCGCATTTGCGCTGGTATTAGAGTGTGTACCGGCAAAGCTGGCAAAAATCATTTCAGAGCAGCTGACCATTCCGACAATCGGAATCGGTGCGGGTGCAGGCTGTGACGGACAGATTCTGGTTTATCAGGATATGCTGGGCATGTTTTCGGATTACACGCCGAAATTTGTCAAGCGTTTTGCCGAAGTCGGCAGTGTTATGAAAGAAGCCTTTGCAAATTACATCAAAGAAGTGCAGGCAGAAACGTATCCGGCAGAGGAGCATACGTTTAAAATAGATGATGAGGTTTTGGGAAAGCTCTACTAAGATACAGGGAGTGGATTGTGGGAGTGTGCAGCACGGAACAATCCACAGGTGTCATAGAGATATGTAAATAAAAAAATGCAGGCACAGCATGTTCCGGCGGTACTGTTTTTAAGCAAAAGCAGACGGTCCGTATGGAAAGCAGACAGAATGTGCCTGCGGGAATGGAGATAAAGATTAAAATGAAGATAGTAGAAACGATTGCAGAAGTCAGGGCACAGGTAAAAGAATGGAGAGCACAGGGATTAAGTGTCGGTCTTGTGCCGACCATGGGATATTTGCATGAAGGTCATAAGAGCCTGATTGACAGAGCCGTTGCGGAAAATGATAAGGTTGTTGTCAGCGTGTTTGTCAATCCGATGCAGTTTGGTGTGGGTGAAGATCTGGAAAGTTATCCACGCGACATGGAGCGTGACAGCGCTTTGTGTGAAAATGCAGGTGCGGCGCTGATTTTCCACCCACAGCCGGAAGAAATGTACCACAAGGATTTCTCCTCTTTTGTGGATATGAATACGCTGACGAAAGGTCTTTGTGGAAAAACACGTCCGATTCATTTCCGCGGCGTGTGTACGGTTGTATCAAAATTATTCAACATTGTACAGCCGGATAAGGCATATTTCGGACAGAAGGATGCACAGCAGCTTGCCGTTATCCGCCACATGGTATCGGATTTGAATTTCGGCATTGAAATTGTGGGCTGCCCGATTGTCAGAGAAGCAGACGGACTGGCAAAAAGTTCCAGAAACACCTATTTAAACGAGCAGGAAAGAAAAGCGGCAGTTGTTTTAAACCAGTCTTTACAGGCAGCACAAGACCTTTACGAAAACGGAGAGCGCAGTGCGGCAGTACTGTCTGCGGCAATCCGTGAAAAGCTGGCGGCAGAACCGCTTGCAAAGCCGGACTATGTGGAAATTGTGGACTGGAATACGTTAGAGCCGGTAGAAACGATTCAGGATTCTGTCTTAATGGCGATTGCCGTATACATTGGAAAGACAAGACTGATTGATAACCGCATTTTATAAGAAAAATTTGAAAAAAATTTCGGAAGGGAAGAAAAACGATGCAGCTTACAATGTTAAAAGGAAAAATTCACAGAGCCGTTGTGAAACAGGCAGAATTAAATTATGTGGGAAGTATCACGATTGACCCAAAGCTTATGGAAGCGGCGGGCATTCTGGAATATGAGCAGGTACAGATTGTCGATGTGGAAAATGGAAACCGTTTTGAAACGTATACGATTGACGGAGAGCCGGGCAGCGGCATGATTTGTTTAAACGGTGCGGCGGCAAGACAGGTGCAGGTCGGCGACCATGTAATTATCATGGCATACTGCCAGATGGATGCCAAAGAAGCCGCAGACCACAAGCCAAAGGTCGTCTTTGTCGATGAGGAAAATCATATCAGCCGCGTTTCCAATTACGAAAAGCACGGACAGCTATCGTAAGAAACGGTACTTTGCAGATAGATAAAACTCTGATATAATCAAAGAACAAAATAGCTGCACAGACAGCGGATTGGTGATAATGATGAATTATATTGTATTAGATTTAGAGTGGAATCAGAGTGCAAAGGGGAAAAAATATACACTGCCGGGCATGCCGTTTGAGATTATCAGATGGGTGCCGTAAAACTGGACAATAAATTTGATGTCATAGATGAATTTGACAGGCTGGTCTGCCCGCAGGTGTATCCGGTGCTTCATTCTGTCTGCGGGAAGTAACGGGCATTACACAGGAAATGCTTGCGGATGGGGAGCATTTTGTGGATACTGCACTGGATTTTTAGAATGGTGTGGACAGGATTACATTTTCTGCACCTGGGGCAGTACGGACCTGGTGGAATTACAGCGTAACTTAAATCACTATGCCATAGAAGCGGAATTTCCGATGCCGTTTTATTCTATGATGTACAGAAATTATACAGTCTGTGTTTTTAAATGGAAAGAAAGACCGGCACTCAGACAGCAATCGAACAGCGTGGCATTGCGGAAAAGGAGCAGTATCACATGGCACTGTCTGATGCACGGTATACGGCACAGCTTATGAAACTGCTGGACTTTGAAAGGTGCGGGCATTTTACAGTATTGACACGTACCGCGTGCCAAAGCGGCGCAAAGATGAAATCTGCATGAATTTCGGCAATTACAGTAAATATATTTCGCGGGTATTTGATACGCGGGAAAAGGCGGCAAATGACAGGCGGGTGCGCTCCTGCAACTGCTTTTTGTGCGGAAAGCCGATGGAGCGGAAAATTAAGTGGTTTGCGACAAACGGAAAGACGTATTACGGTCTGTTTTTCTGTGAGGAACATGGGCTGATAAAAGGACGTTTTAAGATTAAACATACCGATGATGAGCAGTATTATGCAGTGAAAATTTTAAAGCGTACGGACGATGCGGGCGCCGAAAAGCTGCATGCGCGCCAGTTACAGGAGCGGGAACACAGAAGACAGAGAAGGTTAAATAAGCAGGAGTAAGATAGCAGCGTGGATATAGGTGTGGCATATAAACTATGCCACACTAAAACAAATCCAGCATATTATCCAGATACACAGCCTCCCGCACATGAATCTGATATTCGGGTTTTGTCATATAATATAGAAGAAATTCTAAAATCAGTGCGCTTCCCAGACCTCTGCCTTCAATTTTAAAGTTGGAAAATCCCATTGGCAGATAAATATTTTGAATATCATCAATCCCGATAAAACCGGGATTTGTCATGGCTTTGGAAAAACGGTAGCCTGTTTTGCATCCGGTGCATTACAGCGGTGGTCAGGACAGTCTTTGCCGAGATTGTTAAGGCTCACGGCTTCATAACAGCGTTTTCTGTCCATACAGCCAAAGAAACAGCATTCGTTGCACAAAATTCCACCTTGTTTTTGCAAATCCGGCAAAGTATTGAGCCTGTCAAATGCCTTGTTCAATCGGAAGTCCGGTACAACATACAGAAAATCATCATTTTTACTTCATTTAAAAGTCCGCAAAATCTGTCAGAACCTTGGTTGTCGATGACACAAAATACAGGTCTGGATAGTGTGATTTTAAGTAGTCCAGTAATAAATCCGAGTGAATAATCACACCGTTTTGTACACGGTCATTTTCCGAGAGCAGGGCACACAGCGCATTGCATTTTATCAGCAAGGTGTACGGGTTCTAACTGCGAGTTGCTAAAGGTAAGCCGTGCGGAAATGTCGTATTCCCGCATGAGTGCAAAACTTCCCGTGGATCCCGGTTTCCCGATTCAACACGTCCGCCGCCCCAGATACAGTCGGCCGGTGCACCGTAGACAGAAGCAATGTCACACCAGTCGTAAAAATATTCCCGGTGGCTGTAAAACAGCGGCAGGAAAACGCTGTATAAATCGTAAAATTCAAACAGGCCGGGAAGGTGGTAATATGCGGTTTTATGGTTGAGTGTTTCATAAATGCCTACAAAATCGCGTAAATAACAGCCAGTCCGATGACAATCTGGATAATCGCAAAACGAAAGACAACCTGAGCGTCAGACCATTCTTTGTTCTTGCGCATATGGTCATGAATCGGTGTGCGGATATTTTCATCAGATTAATATGAAGGAAACGCATAAACGAAACCTTAATCAGTCCGAGACCGCCGTCTAAAATCAGCATAATCGCCACCGGAATGTATAAAAGCGGGTGGTGCAGCTTTAAGAATACAAATGCAATAAAAATACCGATTGCACGGGAACCGGCATCGCCCATTAACAATTTACTCGGTGAAGCGTTAAACCACAGATAGCCTAAAATACATACAATCATTAAAAGCACTGCATGACGGAAATACGGTTCAATGTCAAATACACGGAACAGCACGTAAGCAGTGGAAAGCGTTACGGCAGAAAGTGTGCCGCACAGTCCGTCCACGCCGTCAGAGCAGTTGGTCACATTAATACTTACCCAGATTAAAACGACAATTAAAAATCCGTAAATCAGCGGATGTAGTGTTACGGTTTTTGAAAAGAATGCCAATTCAAAGGTATTCGGGTTGTAATGCAGATAAGTAAATGCAGCCATTAAGGCAATGACAAAATCAATCAGTCCTTTTTTTAATTCGCCCCACGGAGAAGAAGAACTGTCATCTAAGTAGCCGCTTAACATTGCCGCAAGCGTTAAAATCAGATAAATGATAATTTCCGCATCCAGTTTGATAAATAACACGCAGGAAAGTGTGAAAGTCAGTATAAAGATAATTCCGGCACCACGCGGCTTGCCAACGGATTTGGAACCGTTGATGGCATAGGCACGTCCGGCATCGCGCGGAAGGATATTCTTGCCTAAAGCAATGGCTGCGCAGGTCAAAATAAATGCAAACAGCACACTGATAAAAGTAACTTCTTTTATCAAATCAGAACTGATTAAATTGTAAATCATTGTAATACGTACTCCTTTTTTGTATACATCATTATATATGTTTTTCCCAAAGTATAGCACACTTAGTTTTAGTTTTGTACAAAAAGCAAAAAATATAAATAGTATTTATCTGTAGAGTATGGTACAATTAATAATCATAAACGTGCAGACAGCAGAATAAAATTTGTAAAGGCGGAGGCGGAATATTTATGGCTAAAAAGACTCAACAGATGTATTTATGACAGAACTGGATGCGTATCTTTTGGGAAGGTACGCATTATGAGATTTACAACAAGATGGGCGCACATAAGGCAGTAAAGGACGGACAGGAAGGGTCTATTTTGCGGTGTGGGCGCCTCATGCAAAGGATATTTTTGTAGTCGGTGATTTTAATGACTGGAAAGCCTACGGATACGATATGAAACCGGTATCAGACGGCGGCATTTATGAATTGTTCATACCGGGTGCAAAGGTTGGTCAGATGTACAAGTTCTTAATTGTGACACCGCAGGAGAAGCAATTTATAAAGCAGACCCGTATGCCAATGAAGCCCAGCTTCGCCCGGACAATGCATCTATTATTACGGATTTGACAGGTTTTCACTGGACCGATAAAAGCTGGGTTGAAAAGAAGAAAAGGAAAATCATTTAGAAAGTCCGATGGCAATTTACGAATGTCATCTCGGCTCATGGAAAAGAAAGAGGACGGTACCAAAGACGGTTTTATGAATTACCGTGAGATTGCGCCGGAGCTGGCAGACTATGTAAAGGATATGGGCTATACGCACGTGGAACTAATGGGTATTGCAGAATATCCGTTTGACGGTTCATGGGGCTATCAGGTAACAGGTTATTATGCGCCAACCAAACGCTACGGAACGCCAAAGGATTTTATGTATTTTGTGGATTACATGCACTCGAAGGGAATCGGGGTTATTTTAGACTGGGTACCGGCACATTTTCCAAAAGATGCATTCGGACTGGCGGAATTTGACGGACAGTGCCTGTATGAATATGCGGATTCCAGAAAGGGTGAGCATCCGGACTGGGGAACGAAAGTTTTGATTACAGTAAAATGAAGTATCCAATTTCCTGATTGCAAATGGCATGTACTGGGTGGATAAGTTCCACGTAGACGGTCTGAGAGTCGATGCGGTGGCGTCCATGCTGTATCTGGATTACGGAAGGACAGAAGGCAACTGGATTCCGAATAAATACGGCGGCAACGGCAATCTTGAAGCGATGAGCTTTTTAAAGCATTTTAACAGTATGATGCGCAAGCGCTTTCCACAGGCGGTTACGATTGCCGAGGAATCAACGGCATGGCCGATGGTCAGCGGTGACCCGGACAACGGAGAATGCCTTGGATTTACATTTAAGTGGAACATGGGCTGGATGCACGATTTCCTTGAATATATGAAGCTTGACCCGTATTTTAGAAAGTTTAACCACAGCAAGATGACGTTTAGTTTAATGTATGCGTACAGTGAACATTTTGTGCTGGTGCTTTCGCATGATGAGGTTGTTCATCTGAAATGTTCAATGCTTGGTAAAATGCCGGGCGACCGGGAAAGCAAGTTTGCCAACTTAAAGCTTGCATATGCCTATATGTGCGGACATCCGGGCAAGAAGCTGTTATTTATGGGGCAGGAATTTGCCCAGTGGAACGAGTGGAGCGAAGAACGTGCATTAGACTGGTATCTGTTAGATGATCCGTCCCACAAGGAAATGCAGCAGTTTACGAAAAAGTGCATGAAGCTCTACAGCAGTTATCCGTGCCTGTATGCGACGGATTATAAGCCGGAAGGTTTTGCATGGATTAATGCCAATGATGTGGACAACAGTGTGTATTCGTTTATCCGCATCAGTCCGGATGGCAAAAAAAACCTGTTGTTTGTACTAAACTTTACGCCGGTGGCAAGAAAACAGTTCCGTGTCGGTGTTCCGGCAGACTGCAAGTACCGTCTGGTGCTGGGCAGCCACGAAAAGATACAGGCAAAGCAGCTGACTGTGGATAAAGGGGACTGCGACGGATATTCCCATTCCGTACTGGTTGATCTGCCGGAATATGGAATTGCGGTTTATGAATTTACGGCAAAGCAACTTGAGAATAAAACACGGATCTAATAGGATATCAGGGTGGAAAGGAGCATACACATGAAAAAAATCGGATTTATCGGTGTCGGCATTATGGGAAAATCTATGGTCAGAAACCTTATGAAAGCAGGATTTGAAGTGTCCATTTATGCGCGAACCAAGGCAAAGGTTGAAGATGTATTGCAGGAGGGTGCGTTGTGGTGTAATTCTATCGGAAGCTGTGCGGCAGGAAAAGATGCCGTGATTACGATTGTCGGATTTCCGAAGGATGTGGAAGAAGTATATTTTGCGGAAGGAAATATACTTGACAGCGCCGCCGCCGGTACATACCTTATTGATATGACGACCACCAGTCCACAGCTTGCAATAAGAATCTATGAAAAAGCAAAGAAAAACGGACAGCACGCGCTGGATGCGCCGGTTACGGGTGGAGATACAGGTGCAAAAAACGGAACACTCTCGATTTTAGCAGGCGGTGAGGAGCAGGATTTTCATGCCTGTATGCCGCTTTTTGAAGCCATGGGGAAAACGATTGTATACGAAGGCAGCGCAGGCTGCGGACAGCACACAAAAATGGCAAATCAGATTATGATTGCGGGTGCATTGTCCGGTGTGTGCGAAGCATTTGCTTATGCGCAGAAGGCAGGACTTGATATGGATAAGCTGTACGCTTCCGTAAAGGACGGTGCGGCGGCGAGCTTTCAGCTTAGTTCCCTTGGCGCAAAGATTTTAAAGGACGATTACGCACCGGGATTTTTCTTGAAGCATTTTATCAAGGACATGAAGATTGCCGCGCAGGAAGCCAAAGACCGTGATGTCAATCTGGAAGTTTTAAATACGGTGCTTGAAATGTATGAAACGCTGGAAGACAAAGGCATGGGTGATTTAGGCACACAGGGACTGATGAAGTATTATGAGGAATCCTAAATCGGACTAAATGAAATGTAAAAATGTGACGAAATACTATCTATAAGACGGTGTGTCTATAGATAGTATTTTTTTGAGGTGAAAAGAATGGATTTAACAATTGCAGCATCAGAGCTGGCAAAAGGCACCGACAAAAGTCAGGGTGCATCAATTAATATAAAAAACAATACACAGATAGAGGGAAGCACAAAGGCAGCAGACTTTGCCAATGTGCTGATATCCGGTATGCAGGTGAATCAGAGGGAATTAGACCAGAACACATATCATTCTTTATTAAAGGAAACCGATGATGTCAAAGAACAGCTTATGCAGAGCGCGACCAATGCCAAAGCCAATTTAAAGGCACTGTTCCAGCGCCTTTCCGGTGCAGATGCCGTAAAGATTGACGAGGACGGATTTAACCTGAATGATTTGTCACAGGAAGAAATGGTCGGTATCGTGGACCGCATTAAGATTGAACTGGCATCACACGGCAAGAAAGTTTATTTTGCGGGAGAGGGATTAAGCACTGATGAGATTGAACAGGTTGTCGGCAGTACGGGCATGGCAGAGGAAATCTCCAATCAGATGAGCGCAGGCAATCTTCCGGCAACACAGGAAAATGTGGAAGAACTTGCAGGCGCGGTGGATAAGGTTTCACAGATTTCCGATTTAAGTGGAGAAGCGAAAAATTATCTGGTGAAAAACCGGCTTGCACCGACAATTGATAATGTATACAAGGCAGAGTATATGCAGTCACAGGGCAGTCAGGGACAGCAGAACGCAAAGGTGACGGTAACGGAAGATGAATGGCAGCAGTTAATGCCGCAGGCGGCGGCGGTTATCGGACGCGCCGGTCTTGAAGCCAATGGGGCAACACTGTCAACCGCACGGAATCTGCTGGAAAATGACATTCCAATCACCAAAGAAAATATTTTATATAAAGTACAGTTAGACAGCTTAAATATTTCGGATTTACAGTCCGGGGACGGCTTAAAACAGCTGATTGGCAGTATTGTAAACGGTATGGCACAGGGAGAGAATGCATCGGATACGCTGTTAATTAACAGTACGGGAACGTATCAGACGGTTGCCGATGCAATCAGTACCGTATATAATGCGGACATCCGCCATGTGGCCTATGTAACGGAAAATGATGAAACATTTAATATTGAAAATTTAAGAAATGCAATGAACAGTGTCGATGCGGCTTCTTACCGTTTTCAGTTTGAGATTGGAAGCAAAGAAAGCACTATGGATTTTGTGCAGGAGAATGTACAGGATTATCAAAATGAGCAGGTTTATGACCGCTACGAGCAGTTACAGCAGATTCGTATTTTAATGACTGCCGATGCCGGACTGTTTCTTGCAAAACAGGGGGTCAATTTAAATGCCGAGCCGATTGCAAGTCTTATTGAACAGCTTGATGCGTATCATCAGGCGGTGGCACTCTACGCTGAGGATTCACAGGCACAGCAGAATACGGCAGGTGGTATGGCACAGCAGACAGCCGGAACGGCAGGCGCAGCACAGAACAGCCTTGAAGGTCAGACACAGGCCGCAGTGGAAGGACTTTCCGGAACAGACAGCACAATGAATATGATTGTATCGTCTTACCAGACGGTAATGCAGGTCAAGCGCGCGCTGCATGATATTAAATATGCACCGGATGTATCGATGGGAGCGGTTGTCAAAGAAAAAGCCGAAAATGAAGTGATGACGATTGCCGACTTTGCGCAGAAGGGAAGTGCGTTCAGACAGCAGTTTGAGCAGGCGGGACAGGAATACAGGGCAGTCGGAACAGAAGTGCGTAAGGACCTTGGCGATTCGCTCAAAAAAGCCGTAGATGCCAGCACGGAAGACATTTTAAAGGAACTGAATCTTGAAAATACACAGGCAAACCGTGATGCAGTACGTATTTTTGCGGAAAATCAGATGGAGATTACAAAAGAAGGTGTTGAAAATATCAAGGAAATCCACAGCACCCTTCAAAATCTGATTCGGAATATGAAACCGGAAACAGCACTTGCGATGATCCGTGAAAATATCAATCCGATGACAGAAGACATTCATACGGTCAATGCATACCTGACGGAAATGAATGCACAGCAGGATAACGATAAAGAGGAAAAATACAGCCGCTTTTTATATAAGTTAGATCAGACTGACGGAATTAGTGAGCAGGAGAGAAACCAGTTTATCGGCATTTACAAGATGATGAACATTTTTACAAAGGATGCCGGAGCGGCAATCGGAACACTGGTCAAGCAGAATGAAGAAATCACCATGGAAAATCTGTGCAAGGCATATAACAGCAGACGTGCCGCAGGCATGGATTATACGATAGATGATGAGGCAGCAATTCCACAGATTCAGGAAAAGGTGAATTATTTCGGTAATTTATTTGAAACAACAGGGGAGCATGTGACACCGCTGTCGTTAAAGACAGTACAGCAGGAACAGCCGATTGACGAACATTCGGTTGAAGCCTTCTGCGAGGATATTGAGGCAGCTTATGATGAAGATGCAGAAGCGGCTTATTATGATGAATACTTAAATACACTGCGTAGTTCATCTGCCATGGAAGAGGCGGTTATCAAAGAACTGACAGACAATGAACAGCCGGTAACGGTCAATCAGGTGCTTGCAATGGAACACATTATGCAGTCAGGCTATTATAACAGTGTATTTGGTGAAGATAAAAAAGACACTGCAAAAGCAGAGACATTTTTAGAAAAGTCAGGTGACAGACAGGCACTCGAAGCAGCGTATGATGATCTGGAAGAGGATGCCGCAAAAGACCTTGAAACGGCAGTTGCCGCAGATGACAACCAGGATTACGAAACAATCCGCGATTTGAGAATGCGTTACAGGGAAATTGGGTTAATCCGCAATTTAAGCCAAAGACATGATTACCGGATTCCAATGGTGACAGAGGAAGGTGTCGGCATGATTCACCTGACACTGGTACAGGATGCCAAAGAAAAGGGAAGAATTTCAGTTCACTTAAATACGCAGGAGCTTGGAACCGTTTCCGTAGAAGCAAAGGTTGGCAGTGACAGCGCCGAATTATACGGCATTTCCGATACGAGCGCCGATAAGCTTTCCGAAAAACTGGAGCAGGCGGCAGAAGAACTAAAGGAAAACAACGGATTCAAAGAGGTGGAAGTCCACTGTCAGGATATCCGTACCGTACGCCGTGTAATGTATGATAAAGCGGCAGAAAGCGTGGCATCCGATAAACTGTACAAGGCGGCAAAGACGATAGTATATGCTTTGGCGGGAAAGACAGAAAACGCATAAGCGTAAACCGGTAAATGTGAAATTTTATGGAACAGGCTTATGGTTTCTTAGAAATAAACCGATATAATCAACAGATGTTTTATTCAGACAACAGAAAGGACGTATAGACAATGAGAATAGCTACAAATGTTTCTGCGATTGTTTCCAACAATGCTTTGCAGAAGTCACAGGACAGATTAACAAAGTCGATTGCAAGACTTTCATCAGGATATAAAATTAACAGTTCATCAGATGATGCCGCAGGATATGCAATTTCCGAAAAAATGAGATTACAGCTGCGTGGTTTAAATCAGGCGGATAACAATGCGGCAGACGGTGTATCCGTACTGCATACGGCAGAAGGTGCGATGGAAGAAATCCAGAGCATGCTTGCCAGAATGAAGGAGCTGTCTGTACAGGCAGCCAACGGAACAAACTCCGTTGATGAACGCAGTGCGATCCAGAGCGAAATTGACAGCTTAAATTCAGAAATCGACAGAATTTCAAGCAACACAGAATTTAATTCACAGACTTTAATCAGTGGTAATCTTTCAAGACGTGTTTACTCTAATTATGAAGGTGTCAATCAGATTGAAGTATCGGATAATTTTGTGGCCGGAAATTATGGCATTACCATTACACAGGATGCAAGACAGGCAATTGTGGTTGGTAACGGTGCGGTTACCATGAGTGATACTGCAACGGTTACAAAGGAGCAGGCAGGAACAATCAGCATGAACGGCTATGGGATTGAAATTTCCGAGGGAGATACACTCGCAGGCATTATGGGTAAGCTGGTTGACGGTGCGGATAAGATTGGCGGACGTGTTTTTGCAATTACGGCAGGTGCCACAAACGATACAAAGGTAAACGGCACAGATTATGCAGGATATGAACCGCAGACAAGCTATGCCGGTAATAATATTGTATTTATGACAAAAGAAAGCGGCAGTTCAAAAACCATGAATATCACATGCAGTAATGCAGAGTTAGCAAATATGCTTGGAATTGCCACAGCAGCAACAAATGGTGGCATGTATGCAGAAGGCAGTGACGTACAGGCCGAATTTACTCTGGACAATGACGGCAAGCGTGTGGGATTTGCAGACAGCGCAGTTATTTCAACAAGCGGCACAAGAGTAACGGTAAAGGATGTTAACAACAGAACATTTGTAACGGATGTACCGTCAAATGTGGCAGGTACACAGTTTTCTGATACAGTAAAAGCAGATGATAAGTCTACGGCAACAAGCACACAGACTGCAAAGGTTACACAGGAAGTAACAGATGTGGGAACGATGAGCGTTCATGTCGGTGCCAATGAAAATCAGGTGATTTTGATAGACATTCCGGCAGTTACAAGTTATACGCTCGGAACAGAAAATTTAAATGTCATGACATCGGTTACGGCAAGTGAAGCCATTGATACCATTGATACGGCTGTTGCTTATGCAAACCGTGTCCGTTCCCAGATGGGTGCTTACGAAAACCGTTTTGAGCATACAACCAACAACTTAGGAACAGCGTCTGAAAATCTGACATCAGCCATTTCAACCATGACCGATACAGATATGGCAGAAGAAATGACAGAATACACTTCATTAAATGTTATGACACAGGCGGCAACTTCTATTCTGGCCCAGGCCAATGAAAGACCGTCAACCGTACTTCAGATTCTTCAGTAAGAAGGTTTCAGATTATGAAAAGTGATTCGATTAAAACGTATTCTTACCGGGTGTCACAGGCATCAAAGTCGGATTTGATTGTTATTTTATATGATATTGCAATGGAGTCGGTGCAGGATGCGCAGGCGGCATACCGGGAGAAAACGATGATGAATATCATGCGTCCTTAAAGCGGGCGAAGCGTGTCGTAGATGAGCTGGAAAGCAGTCTGGATATGCAATATGATATTTCAAAGGAATTGTTTAAAATATATGTTTCCATGATGCGTTTTCTTGTAAAGGCAGATGCAGGGCATGATGTGACGGTACTGGATACAGTGCTTTCCATGCTTTCAAAGCTTCGGAAGTCATTTTATGAGGTCAGCAGACAGGATACAACCGGTCCGGTCATGCGCAATGCCGAACAGGTCTATGCGGACTGACGTATTCTAATATGGGTACTTCAACCGAAATCGCTGAAAACGCATCAGGAAACAGAGGATATACCGTATAGCGGATACAGTATACAAAATACGATATACAACAGGGCAAATACAAGATAAATCCAATAAGATATTTGCGGAATGCAAAAGTATATCGGAAAAACCAAAAACTCCTTACAGGCTAAGCACCCTGTAAGGAGTTTTGGTTTAATAAAGCTGGTTGAATATTTTTTTACAGCTGTTACCGGCGGCGTCTGTGGTGTCTGCGTGCGTGCAGGCTGCGGCGTCTGGACATCTGATAATCCCTAATGAAGCAGATAAGAATGACAACGGCGGCAAAGACTGCCACAATTACCCAGATGCTGATAGAAAAGCACCAGCGCGGCTGAACCGTTTCAGTATCAGCATCCTGTGAAAGATACGGTAGGCGGTTATCCGTGTGTGCCGTGCCTTTACTGAATGTCAGTAAAGAAGTGGCAACCGTGTTATCGCCGTATTTAAAGCGGATACCTGTTGTATAGGCATTGTCAATTTCTTCCGGCGTGTAATTTTCATTGACCGCCAGCGTAATATCGCTTACATTCGCATGATTAGGAATGGTCAGCGTAGAAGCACTCAGACTGAAATTTTCAGGATAGCGGCTGTATACAGCAGACTGATAATAATTTGAACCCGAAAATAAGAGGAAATGGTATCGCTTGAAGCGGTAATTTTCTTAAAGTTATCAAATCCCCAGTCAAACAGTGTCCGTGTATCCGTAAAACGGATATTGGAATCGGAACAGTTAAAAACAACGCAGATCAGGCGCATGTCATTTTTCCGCAAAGGTTACGAGTGTAAAACCGGACTGGTCCGTAAAACCGGTTTTGCCGCCTTTGCAGTATTCATAATACATCGGACGGCCTTTTAACATCTGGTGTCTGTGACGGAAAGTACGGCTTTCACCGGTCAGATTTGTAGGTCCGATGGTGTACGTATCTTCTGTCGAATCAATATTGACGAAAGTAGAGTTGTTATAACAGCCGCGGGCAATCATTGCCATATCGTAAGCCGTTGTATAATGGTTCGGGTCATAAAGACCGCTTGCGTTGGCAAAGTGGGTATTTACCGCACCCAGTTCTCTTGCACGGGCATTCATCATTTCTACAAAATTTTCCAAAGAACCACCGACATGCTCTGCAAGACCATAGGCAATTTCATTGGCGGAATACAGTAAAAGTCCGTACAAAGCCTGTTCAACCGTATACTGTTCGCCGACCTTTGTTGCAAGGTTAGAATCTTCCCATGTAACCGAATTGGCTGCGGCACGTGAAAAAGTAACAGTTTCGTCCATACTGCAGTTTTCCACGGTTAAAAGACCGGTTAAAATTTTTGTGGTACTGGCAGGATAACACTTGGTATAGGCATTTTTTTCATAAAGAATTGCCCTGTATCGGCATCAATCAAAATTCCGTTCCCCGCCGAAATTTCCGGTGCCTCCGGCCATGAAACCCCAGACTGTGCAGACTGCTGTGTAGAAGCCCCCCTCCTCTGCATAAGCTGTTGAAAATGTATAAGAAACCGAAGTGGTCAATGTTGTAAAAGTAAAGCAACAGACAGCACCCTGTTAATCCATTTGCTGCGCATAAAACCTCCATAAAACAAAAATTCAATTAAAATCGTTTAATTACTAGTTTACGCTAAGAAAAACTTTCTGTAAAGTAGTAGTTGTGTAAATATAGGGGAATATTATATAATGTGCGTAAGCAATGAGCCGTGCCGGCTGAAAGAGGAAAAAAGTGCTGTGCTTGCACAAAGCACTTTTAGACGATTTTAGCCGATAGGGCGAATGCCCGGACAAGCACGGCGAATAAAGCCAAAAACCAGCAAAGCCGAAGGCGAGCGTCCGAGTAGAGCGGCTGCGTCAGCGCGAATTCGCGAGTGCGGGTAGAAAGCAGAACTGTGCTTGCACAAATCATCCCCGCATGGCACACAATATACGAAATCATTCAGTTAGGAGAAATAAATATGCGACTTAGAAATGTTCCCGGTGCAAGGGAAGTGATGGTAGAAAATGAATATGTATTTACAGAACCGGAAGGCATGAAAGGCACATGGCATGAAGTGTTTGGCAATGACAACCCGGTGCGGATTGAAATCGGCATGGGTAAGGGAAGGTTTATTTCAACACTTGCCGCACAAAATCCCGATATTAATTATGTAGGAATCGAAAAATATTCCAGCGTGCTGCTTCGTGCCGTTGAAAAACAGGAAGAATTGCAGCTGCCGAATCTGCGTTTTATCAGAATGGATGCAGAAAATATCTGCGAAGTATTCGGTGCGGGAGAAGTTGACCGCATTTATCTGAATTTCTCAGACCCGTGGCCAAAGGACAGACATGCAAAGCGACGTCTGACTTCACGCCAGTTTTTTGCGCGGTATAACGTCATTTTAAAACAGGACGGACAGGTCGAATTTAAAACAGACAACAAGGATTTATTTGATTTTTCCGTGGAAGAAGTCAAAGAGGCGGAATGGAAACTGACAGCCTGTACATATGATTTACACCACGATGCAGCTTTAAATGAAGGAAACGTCATGACAGAATATGAGGAACGTTTTTCCAAGGCGGGCAATCCGATCTGTAAACTGATTGCCAAGCGGTAATACTGCATATAATGATATCGGGGGCAAAAGCCCTCAACTATGATATCTATGGATGATTCCGTGCTACGCACTCCTACGTCTACGTTCCGCTTCGGTTGACACTAAACATGTGCCACTGGCACATAGCACCCTGATATCATATAATATAGAAAGAACATGAAACCGGAGCGTGAAAACAGTGCGTGTCTGTAAGTCAAGATGGCTCAACAGCCTTTCAAGAGAAGCGTATTGCAGAAAAAAAGTCAATAAAAAACTGCTTCGTTTTTGCAGAAGCTGGAATGAGGTCAAAAAAATGGTAAATACCCGTCCGGGCTGTAAATACAAATAAATGTACAGATGACAATACAAGAAATTTTGAAAAATATACAGAAAAAACGGTCAAAAGACACAGAATATAGGAAAAGATTTACAATAAATTAACAAAAGATATGCCAAAAGTCTCATTTTCATAAAAATAAGAGTATGCTACCATTACCCTTGCGATGACTAAAACGAAGGGAAGGTGTTTATGAAAATGAAAACAAATCGCAAAGTAAAAAAGCTGTTTTCCTATGTGCTGACGGCAGCCATGGTAATAACAGCAGTGACACCGGCTTTTGTAGGAAAAGTAAAAGCGGTGGCAGCAGGTCTGACACTGACAGAACAGTCCGGCTGGCTGGAAAGTGCATATGTGGAATGGCAGCCTGTTAAAAATGCAGAAGGCTATGTCGCATATGTAAAGGAGGCTTCCGCATCAGATGATGCGTATGAGAAGCTTGACGATACGTTAATCCGTCAGTACGCAGATTACTGGAGAGCAGATGCACTCGGTTTAAAAGAGGGCAGCTATGTGATGAAGGTAACAGCCGTATTAAAGGATGGAAAGACGGTTTCTGAATCAACTTCTTCATTAGAGGTTGAAAAGTACGACAGAAGCGGCTTTGCATTTTCTGAAAATTCAAAGTTTCAGACGGGTTCAGGTGCTTACAATGATGACGGTACATTAAAGAAGGATGCACAGGTGATCTATGTGACACCGGAAACAGCAAAGACCTGTACGGCCGTTGTAAACGGCAAGGAAGTAACAGGTTTCCAGTCAATTTTAGATGCAAAGCAGAGCGCAGGAACAAAAGATACTTCGCCGCTTGATTTTCGTATCGTAGGCTGTGTTACGGCAGATGATGTAGACCATTTTTCAAGTTCAGCAGAAGGTATTCAGCTGAAGGGTAAGAGTGCTTACACCGAAATGAATATCACAATCGAAGGTGTCGGTGAAGACGCAGCTGTTCAGGGATTTGGTTTTCTTGTAAGAAACAGTGGAAATGTGGAATTCAGAAATTTTGCAGTAATGGCATTTATGGATGATGGTGTATCCTTAGATACAAAGAATTGCAATATCTGGGTTCACAATATGGATATTTTCTATGGCTCAACAGGTGGTGATTCAGACCAGGCAAAGGGTGATGGTTCTGTGGATATTAAGGGTGCATCTACCAATGTAACCGTATCGTATGTGCATTTCTGGGATTCCGGAAAATGCTCTTTATGCGGTATGAGTGACAGCGCAGAATTCCTTGTAACGTATCATCATAACTGGTTTGATCATTCTGATTCCCGTCATCCGAGAATCAGAGTTGCCTCAGTCCATATTTACAATAATTATTTTGACGGCAATGCCAAGTACGGTGTCGGAACAACCAAGGGAAGCTCCGCATTTGTAGAAGCAAACTACTACAGAAACTGCAAGAATCCGATGATGAGTTCAATGCAGGGTACAGATGCATTAGGACAGGGTACATTTTCAGGTGAAAATGGCGGTATGATTAAGGCATACAACAACATTACAGTTGGTGCTTCAAGCTTAATTTATGCCAATTCCGATGCCGGAACAGCCAAGGCGGATGCAGTAAGCTTTGATGCTTATCTTGCTTCTTCAAGAGAAGAAACCGTGCCATCTTCTTATAAGACCGTTGCGGGTGCAACAACGTACAATAACTTTGATACAAGCAGTGCTTATGATTTAGGCGTAGCAGAAGAAGATATTGATGATCCGCAGGATGTACCGTCAATTGTTACAAAATATGCAGGACGTATGAATGGCGGTGACTTTGACTGGACATTCCAGGAATCCGATGATACCAATTACAGCGTTGATACAGCCTTAAAGGCAAAGGTTGTTAATTACAAATCCTCTGTCCTTGCAATCGGCGGCTATAAAGGTGTAGACGTAGAACCGTCCACAACCGAAAAGGCAACTGAAAGCACAACAAAGGCTACGGAAGCTACAACCAAAGCAACCGAAAGCACGACAAAGGCTACGGAGGCTACAACCAAAGCAACCGAAAGCACGACAAAGGCTACGGAAGCCACAACAAAGGCAACCGAAAGTACAACAGAAGCTCCGACAACAGCACCGGCAGAAACAACTGCAAAGGTACATAATTTCTCAACGGACGGAACAAGCAGTGATTTCTATATGATTTCCGGTAAACTTTCTTCCAATAAGGGTACAGTAAGTTATAACGGACTTTCGTTAGATACCTGCTTAAAGATTGAAAGCAAGACAAAGATTACATTTACAACGACAGACAAGGCAGAACTGGTACTGGTTTTCAATCAGAAGAACAGCAGTGACATCAAGGTAGACGGAACTGTTTACATTGACAGACGGTATTTTAAGTCTTGAAATTGAGGCAGGCAGCCACGAAATTACAAAGGAAAGTACAGGTAATCTGTATTATATGTCTGTTTCACAGCAGTCAGAAACACCGACAACACCTGTGACACCGACAGAACCGACACAGCCGGAGCAGCCGACAACACCGTCTGAACCGGAAACACCGACAACTCCGTCAGAACCGGAACAGACAAAGTGTGATTTATACGTATCTCCATCCGGAAAGTCAACAGCAGCCGGTACACAGAATGCGCCGATGGATTTACTGACAGCGATTAACAGCATTTCAGCCGGATATACCATCTGGATGGAAGAAGGAACTTATAAGGCTTATGAACTGTATGGTGCGCCAATCGTAATTGCCGAGAGCAACAGCGGGGCAGAAGGCGCTTATAAAACCATCAGCAGCATAAACGGCGGAACAGTTACCATTGACTTTAGCGGAATGGCAGAACTCGGAAGCAACAGAGGAATCGTGTTAGACGGTTCTTACTGGCATTTTACGATATTGATATCTGCAATGCAGGCGATAACGGTATGTTATTATCCGGTGATAACAATATCATTGAACTGTGCCAGTTCTATGCAAACCATGACTCCGGTCTTCAGATCAGCAGATACAACACTTCTGCCGATACGATTGACTTATGGCCGTCGAACAACGTCATTTTAAATTGTACGGCATTTGATAACAAAGATGAAGCAACCTGTGAAAATGCAGATGGATTTGCAGCAAAGCTGACCTGCGGTGAGGGAAATGTCTTTGACGGATGTATTTCTACTGCAACAGCGATGACGGCTGGGATTTATACGCAAAGCCGGCAACCGGTTCTACAGGCGTTGTAACGATTAAAACAGTGTAGCTTTTGGTAACGGTAAATTAACCAACGGCGAAGGTTCGGCAAACGGCGATATGAATGGATTTAAGCTGGGCGGAAGCAATAAGCAGTGTCCGACACCGCATGTTGTTACCAACTGCATTGCATTTAACAACGGTGCAACAGGATTTACAGACAACGGAAACGGCGGTGCAGTGACACTGACCAACTGTACTTCTGTAAACAACGGTATGTATAATGCTGCAAAGGCAAATTATATGTGCTACAGAACATCAAAGGATGCAGCCTATACCAATCTGTTATCCTTTGCAGAGAAAAAGACTACGGCAACAGACCAGTTCTTAGGCACTGTAAGCCATACATTATATCACTATAAAGGTGTGGGTACATACTGGGTAAATAACTGGTTATGTACAGACGGTGCAAAGACCAAGTACAGCGGAAGCGAAGGCGCAGATTACACAGTCAGTGCATCGGATTTTGTAAGTACACAGATTCCGGGCTATGATGCTGCAACCGGTGCTTATACTGCAGATTATCACAGCATTTTCAGAAATGCAGACGGAAGCATAAATCTTTCCGGCTTATATGAAGTAAGCAGTGACAGCCCGCTGTATACAGCAGGTACACAAAATACAGCACTGGGTGCTTCCTTTTCAAAGTAAATGTCTGACTTGAAAAACACAAACCAGTAAACATAACATAAACAAATAAAACTGCCACAGAAAGCAGGCTTGCGGGACAAACACCCGGAAACCGCTTCCTGTGGCTTTTATTATTGCAAAAGTATTTCTGCAGAAATTACATTTCATCCGTATTGTCATACGGCGTAATATAAATATTTTTCTTTTTTAAAAAATGTTCGATTGCCAGATTTAAAATATAGCTTAGTACGGCAACACACGGAACACCTAAAAACATACCGACAACGCCGAATAAGCTGCCGCCGACGGTAATGGAAAAGATAACCCACAGCGGGCGCAGTCCGGTCTTTTCGCCAAGTATTTTCGGACCCAGATACAGACCGTCAAATTGCTGGATAATTAAAATTAAAATTGCCCAGAAGATGACCTTTACGGGGCTGACAATCAAAATGACGACACCGCCGATAACACCGCCCATGTACGGACCAAAGTACGGAATAATATTGGTAATGCCGACAATCACACTCAGCAGCACGGCATATGGGAAACGGAAAATTGTTGTACATACAAAACAGATAATACCGATAATCAGGGAATCAATTGCTTTGCCGATAATAAAGCTGGAAAAAATATTACCGCTTTCACGTAGAATACTGCGTGTCGTATCAGCCGTCTGCTTTGGCATAATCGTGTACATCAGTCGTTTAAAATGGTAAAAAATAATCTTGTGGTCTGAAATCATATAAACAGACACAATAATTGCAATAACAAAATTTAATACGCCTTTAACAATTGCCATGGAGGCAGAAACAATAACAGGCAGAATATTAGTCATAATGCCGGTCAGATAATCTACGATTTTAGGCAGGGCGGAGTAAATTTTTTCATTTAATACATTATAATCAATAAAGGAAAGTGCTGTGTGTGTTTCCTCAAACTGTTCTAAAAAGGCAACGGCATTGTTATACCATACCGGCAGCAGCTGTGTTAAATCACTCAGACTTTCGTATATCTGCGGAATGATAAATACCAGAAGAACGGTGATAATACCGATTGCCAGCAGATAGGATACTAATATAGAAAGCATTTTTGCAGGGCGCACAGCCATCTTAAAACGTTTGGTAAAGACATCCCGGTAAAGCAGATGCACCAGCGGATACAAAACAAATGCAATAAAAGCGCCGGTAATAAACGGAGAAAGCAGATGCGCAATCTGTCCAATCAGCCGCAGTGTCACATTAAAATGTCCGATAAAAATATAAATTAAAATCGCACCCAGAACAAAAGCCAGTGCATAGACTAAAATCGTAAAATACCGGCTGTTCGGTGTAAAATGATTTTTTGGAATGGGTTCATCGGTATGGTTTTTATCTTGATTTTCCATAGTAACTCCTATCTGTCATCTATATTTGTTAAAGACATTCACACGTTTATAAGCAGGTTTATATGGGCGAATGGCTTTGGAATTCTTGCTATTATAAAAATTATACGTTCTTTATTATATAGAAGCAATAGGAAAAGGCAGGAAAAGTATTAGAAATCTAAGAAAACTGTAAAAAAAGCGTAATTGTTTTTAAATAAATACAAAAATAGGGTTGCAATTTATAAAATTCTTTCGTATAATACCTTTTGTGCTTGAGAGAAACAAGCTGATGAATTAAATAAGCGCCGCTAGCTCAGTTGGTAGAGCACCTGACTCTTAATCAGGGTGTCCAGGGTTCGAACCCCTGGCGGCGCACTAAAAGAAGTCTTATGATTTGGTCACAGGAGCCAGGTTGTGGGGCTTTTTATTTTGCCTGAAAATCGCAGACTTAAATGTATACTAAAAAAATACTTGCATTTTTTGAAAAACTCGTATATACTTTCATTTGTTGTTAGCGCTTGCAGACAACAAAGAGAATATAAGCGCCGCTAGCTCAGTTGGTAGAGCACCTGACTCTTAATCAGGGTGTCCAGGGTTCGAACCCCTGGCGGCGCACTAAGGAAAGAACCGTAACTTCTGTATGGAGGTTGCGGTTTTTGTTTTATGTGCTTTGCACATTCTTTCTATACAATTACAGGAATTGCCGAAAATTTTATTGCAGAACGGAAAAGCTCCGGTTTGTGGACTACCGGCAGAAATGGAGAAAAAGAAAGATATGAAGATACAGACAGAGATTGCGGCAGTCCTGCTGGCAGCAGCAGTGGCTGCGCTTTTGCTTTACCGCTGCCATAAAAGACGGCAGTATCCTTACCGGCAGAAGTTTCTGCTGACAAAGACAGAATATGCATTTTATAAGATATTAGAAGAAAAATGTACAAAAAACGGACTGTGGATATGTCCCAAAGTACGTCTGGAGGATTTTATATCCGTTACCGGAACGAAAAATATCGGAAAATACAGAGGGTATATCAAATCCAGACATGTTGATTTTTTAATCTGTGATAAAGATTTACATATTAAGGCGGGGCTTGAATTAGACGATTCGTCCCATGAAACCAAACAGGCGGCACAGACTGATAAATTTAAAAATGAGCTGTTTGAAAGCATCGGACTGCCGCTTTTCAGGATTAAAACCATCCGTTCCGAGTATGAGCGGCAGATTGATAAAATGATTTCGCAAATCCGGCGGATGCGGTAAAGGCAATGCTGTTTCCTATAAATAATGCAGGCATGGCAAATCCAAAGGGAATATTCGTAAAGAATCTATAAAGATTTTATAATTTCTTTTCTGTACGAATTGACGGCAAATCAAACTTGTTATATGATAGGCACAGACCGGAGTACAAAGAAGCGGTACTCCGGTTTTTGCGTAAAAAGATACAGAAAGATATAGAAAGATTACAGAAAAATTAAAGGAAAAGGAACCGCTCGGCATGTATGGATATGTGATTGTCAACAAACCGGAATTAAAGTTTAAGGAATATGACAGATACCGTTCCTATTACTGCGGGCTGTGTGACATTTTAAGAGAGCAGTACGGTATCCGGGGGCAGGTTTCTTTGAGTTATGATATGACGTTTCTGGTGATTCTGCTCACCGGGCTTTACGAGCCACAGACAGCGTATTTAGAAGAACGGTGCATCATACATCCTGTGGCAAAACATCCGGTACGCAAAAATGAAGTGACATCGTATGTTGCGGATATGAATGTGCTGATGGCATATTATAAATGTGTGGATGACTGGAAAGATGAAAAGAAAGTTACAAGACTGACCTATTCCAGACTTTTAAAAGGGCAGGTAAAAAGATCTGCGGAAAATACCCGCAGAAAGCAGAAGCAATCCGGCAGGCACTTTCCGGGCTTTCGGCTGCAGAAAAGCGGGAGAAGAAAATATCGACCGCGCAGCGTCCTATTTTGCCACAGTGATGTCCGTTGTCATGGCGATGAAAGAGGATGAGTGGACAGAGGAACTGCAGAAAATGGGATACCAGTTAGGCAAGTTTATTTATCTGTGTGATGCGTATGAAGATGCAGAGGAAGATATAAAGCCGGGCGGTATAATGTGTTTTGTACCCATGTGGACCAGCCGGGATTTGATGCTTATTGTGAAAGTATATTAAATGCCATGATGGCAGACTGTGTAAGGATATTTGAGCGGCTTCCGATAGTGGAAGAAGCGCAGCTTTAAGGAATATATTGTATTCCGGTGTCTGGATAAGGTTTCAGGCGGCGAAGGAAAACGAATAAAAGTTAAAAGCAAGAAGGAGAAAACAGTGGCAGATCCGTATAAAATTCTCGGCGTATCAAGAGATGCTTCCGATGAGGAAATTAAAAGCATATAGGGCATTGAGCCGGAAATACCACCGGATGCCAATATCAATAATCCGAATAAAGCGCAGGCGGAAGAAATGTTTAAAACCGTCCAGCAGGCGTATAATCAGATTATGAAAGAAAGGAAAATGCCGCTTCCGGTGGTTATGGTTACAATGCGGGCGGCTACGGCTATGACGGAGATGCGCAGAACCGCGGGCAGGGTGCGTATGGCGATTTCGGTGATTTTGGCGGATTCTGGGGTATGGCCCTTTGGCTACGGGTATAATCAGGGCGGACAAAGCAGGCAGAATACCGCAGATGACAAGAACAGCAATTATTTAAGAGCTGCCGCCAATTATATCAGAAGCGGCAGCTTTGCTGAAGCGTTAAATGTGCTTGACGGAATTGAAGACCGTGACGGGCGCTGGTACTTTTACAGTGCGCAGGCACATGCTGGAAAGGGTGAACAGGCAACGGCGATTGAACACGCCCAGCGTGCAGTGGCAATGGACCCGGATAATATGCAGTATCAGATGCTCTACCGCCAGTTAGTCAGCGGCGGTCAGTGGTATGCCGGACAGGGCAGGGCATACGGACGTTCCTCCGCAGATAACGGCACGTGTGATTTTTGTGTAAAACTTCTATTATTAAATATGTGCTGTAATTTGTGCGGCAGCGGATTGTGCTGTACAGGCGGCAGATATTACTAAAAATAATGCCGGAAAAGTTTCATTGACAATGTGTGATAAAACTTTTCCGGCATTAAAGCTTTATGGCTTACTGTGCGGACTGCACACTGCACCAGTCCTCTAAGCGGTCAAACAGCATATCAAACGGCACAGACCCCATATCTAAAATATATTTGTGAAAGTCCGGATTGGAAAACGCGGAACCTGTCTGCGCCCGGGCTTCTTTTAATTCTGAAAATCCAATCCAGCCAAGCACATATTTGCAGTAATTGCCGGGGTTGGAAACCATGGACAGATACATTTCATGCGCAACATTCTTGTCTGTAAATCCAAAATCAGCAATATAGGAAGCTACGTCATTTTCCGTCCAGCCAAGGGCATTAATTCCGAGGTCACATTTTGCATACAGACATAGAATTGTGGCGTAATTTGCCTGTGCAAGCATGTTGAGCAGGGGTTTCCGGTGTCGGCATACGAATAGGAAAAAAGCTCACAGTAGGTAGCCCAGCCTTCCACATAACCGTCCGGTGCAATCAGATAGCGGATAAGGTCCGGGTCAGAATCCGCAAAATACGTAGTCTGATATAAATGCCCCGGATATCCTTCATGTGCCAGTGTCGGATAAAGCTGTGAGGAACGTGTGTCTTTCGGATTAATATAGATAGAATTAATATTCAGATTATCCAGCTGTGGCAGAAAGTACATGGCGGGACTGACCGAATCCTGCAGCGCTTCGGTAATATATTTAATATCATAGCTGACATCCGGTCCCTGCGGGAAATCTGCAGCAATTTTGTCTTTAAATCAGTAAGGACCGCTGCCGGTTCGGTTATGGAAAACGAAAATTGTTAAACTGGCTGGAAGAGAAGAATCCTTTGCCATCAGTGTCTGCATTGTCAACAGGTTGGAGCGGATATAGCTATCCAGCAGCGTATTGTATTCATCGACAGACTTTGACCAGCCAAGCGAATGGTTTAAAGATACCGGAAATACTTTTCGCCGTCCGGTAATTGCAAAGACCGCCCTGATAACGGTTCGTGCCGGTAAGTTTTGAGTCCGTCTGTCAGAATGCGGTAGCCTTTATAAGATGCCCGGTGACTGCCGCCTGATTGGCAGTTTTGTAAGCCGATTTATCGGCATCGGAAATGCCGGTTAAAGCATCTAATTTTTCATCAAAAGTCGTAATCAGATAGCTGTCCGGACTGCCGGCACTTTCGATAAAATTTTCACATTCTCCGGCAATCTGTGTGGCAAGCGCATCCTCCATAAAATAACCGTTCCGGCTGCGCAGGGCTTCGTAATCTGCAAGGCTTTGAAAATAGCCGTCCGAGTCTTCTAAAAGTGCTAAGTATTCTTTGACGTCTTTTTCTTCTTCAAAAGTGTATTCTGCGAGAATCAGCGGAAATTGTACGTGAAAACCGGTCGTTGTGCATAAACTGGTCTGGAAAAGGAATAAATCCGAGTATTCCAGTTCATTTTGCAGGTAAATAAGCAGTTCATCGTAGGTAATCTGCTGTTTTGGGGACAGCGTTGTGCGGTCAAAGCTTTTAGAGCCGTGAGTTTACCGGTAATATCAGATGTATTGTCAAGAGCGGCAAGGTCATACCGTCCGAGTGTGACCTCGTAATTGTCAATGCCAAAGTCTGACGGATGTTCCATGTAGGAATGAAGGGTTATGGTATCCGTTGTGACGGTTTCCGTAAAAGACGGTTTACATAGTCATTGAAGGCTTCATTACGGGTTTCAGAATGCGGGCTGTCTGTAATCTGTCCGGTATCATTGCCGGGATTTTGGCTTCCGGAGAGTTAAAGCAGGCACTGCACGGCAGCAAAGAACCGCACAAAGCAAAAGTGCCGCTGTCTTCTTAAAAATAGACGTTTTTGTTCATAAATGGGGATTCCTCCATAAAACTAAAATGATTATACTGACGATGAAGTTATTATACTTAATATCAATGAATATGACAAAGAAGTCAACTGTTTTGGGGCTGCAAACTTGACATCTTACCATAATTTCACTATCATTAGTCTATGTGTAAAACGCGGGAAATGCACCGCAATGGAGATTTGAAAGGAGAAAATAATATGCCACAGAATAAGGGACCGTTTTACATGACAACGGCAATTGCATATACATCAGGAAAGCCGCATATCGGCAATACTTATGAAATCGTGCTTGCAGACAGCATTGCAAGATTCAGAAGACAGGAAGGATATGATGTTCGTTTCCAGACAGGAACCGATGAACACGGACAGAAGATTGAATTAAAGGCAGAAGAAGCGGGCGTGACACCAAAGGAATTTGTAGACGGTGTATCCGGTGAAATCAAGCGTATCTGGGATTTAATGAATACTTCTTATGATAAATTTATCCGTACCACTGATGCAGACCACGAAAAGCAGGTGCAGAAGATTTTTAAGAAGCTCTACGATAAGGGTGACATTTACAAGGGACATTATGAAGGCATGTATTGTACACCTTGTGAATCCTTCTTTACGGCATCACAGCTGGTAGACGGCAAGTGTCCGGACTGCGGACGTCCCGTACAGCCTGCAAAGGAAGAAGCTTATTTCTTTAAGATGAGCAAGTATGCGGACCGCTTAATCAAGCATATTGAGGAACACCCGGAATTTATCCAGCCGGAATCCAGAAAGAATGAAATGATGAACAACTTCTTAAAGGCAGGTTTACAGGATTTATGTGTATCGAGAACTTCCTTTAAGTGGGGTATTCCTGTAGATTTTGATGACAAGCATGTTATCTATGTATGGATTGACGCGCTTTCAAACTATATCACAGGACTGGGCTATGACGTAGACGGTAACAACGATGCGTTATTTGAAAAATACTGGCCGGCAGACTTACATCTGATTGGAAAGGATATTCTGCGTTTCCACACCATTTACTGGCCGATTATGCTGATGGCACTCGACCTTCCGCTGCCAAAGCAGGTATTTGGACATCCTTGGCTGTTACAGGGTGACGGCAAGATGAGTAAGTCAAAGGAAATGTAATTTACGCAGATGACCTTGTAGATTTATTCGGTGTCGATGCAGTCAGATATTTCGTGCTTCATGAAATGCCTTTTGAAAATGACGGTGTTATCACATGGGAACTGCTTGTAGAACGTTTAAATTCCGAGCTTGCCAATACACTCGGAAACCTTGTCAACAGAACCATTGCCATGTCCAATAAATACTTTGGCGGCGTTGTGACAAAGACCGGTGTGACCGAAGAAGTCGATGACGACTTAAAGGCAGTTGTGACTGCAACAAGAGCAAAGGCACAGGAAAAGATGGCAACCCTGCACGTAGCCGATGCAATTACAGAAGTCTTCTCATTATTTAAGAGATGTAATAAATATATTGATGAAACCATGCCTTGGGCGCTTGCAAAGGACGAAACAAAGCAGGACAGACTAGCAGAAGTACTTTACAACCTCGTAGAGAGCATTACAATCGGTGCAAACCTTTTAACATCCTTTATGCCGGAAACATCAGAGAGAATCCTTGCACAGCTTTATCCTGAAAATGCAGAAGACGGTGTGCGTGATTTTGATGATTTAGACAAGTTTGGTTTAAGAGCATCCGGTGTCAAGGTAACGGACAAGCCGGAAATTCTGTTTGCAAGACTGGATTTAGAAGAAGTTTTAAAGAAGGCAGAAGAAATCCAGGCAGCACAGAAAACAGCCGCAGGCGGTGTGCAGTACCCACAGGTAGAAGAAAAGCCGGAAATTACCATTGATGACTTTGATAAGATTCAGATTCGTGTCGGTGAAGTCTTAAAGTGTGAACCGGTGCCAAAGGCAAAGAAGCTGCTGGTTTCACAAATCCGTATCGGCGATGAAGTGCGCCAGATTGTATCCGGTATCGCAAAGTATTACAAGCCGGAAGAAATGGTTGGCAAGAAGGTTGCCGTGATTACAAACTTAAAGCCGTGTAAGCTTTGTGGCGTAGAATCACAGGGCATGATTCTGGCAGCAGCCGATGATGCGGACAACTTATCTGTACTGACAGTAGATAAGGACATGATTGCCGGAAGCGAAATCCGCTAGGCGGTGTTATTATCAGGGTGCGGAACACGAAGATTCCGTATGGGAAAACGGACTGTATCAGTTTTTAAATGCATTTTAAACAGTAGCGGAGAAGAATAAAATTATGAAAATATTTGAAACACACGCACACTACGATGACGAAGCTTTTAGAGAAGACCGCGAAGCGCTTTGATGAAATGTTTGCAAACGATATTGATACGATTATCAATGTCGGCGCCAGCTTTGCGGGCTGTGAACAGTCCGTAGCCCTTGCAGACAGCCATGAAAAATTTATGCGGCAGTCGGAATCCACCCGGAAGATGTGGAAGAATTAACGGAAGCACGCATGGCGTGGTTAAAAAGACGGCATCGGAAAATGAAAAGGTGCTTGCAATCGGTGAAATCGGACTGGATTACCACTACCCGGAACCGGCAAAAGAAATACAACAGCAGTGGTTCCGCAGACAGCTCCGCCTTGCGGCAGACATTAAAACCGGTGATTATCCATTCACGGGAAGCCTGTCAGGACACGCTTGCCTGCATGAGGGCAGAACATGCCGAACAGATTGGTGGCGTGATTCACTGCTATTCGTATTCCAAAGAAGCAGCACAGGAATTTTTAAAATGGGCTTTTACTGGTTTTGGCGGTGTTGTGACGTTTAAAAATGCAAAAAGGCAGTCGAAGCAGTAGAAGCCATTCCGACAGAGAAGATTCTTTTGAAACAGACTGTCCGTATATGGCACCCGAACCTAACCGCGGCAAGAGAAATTACAGCGGCTACCTTCCGTATGTGGCGGAACGGATTGCGCAGATTAAGCAGATGACGGCACAGGAGGTCATTGATATTACCAATGCAAACGCAAGGAAGCTGTTCGGGCTTTCGGCGGCACAGGACTAAGAAAGGAAATGCAGCATGGCGGAAAAGATTATAAAAACGTAATGCACCTCGGAAATCCCACCAATACAATCGCCGTATTGAACCGCTACGGATTTTCATTTCAAAAAATTCGGACAGAATTTCTTAATTGATGAAAATGTGGTCGAAAAATTGTGCGCGATGCCGGTGTGACAAAAGACGACTTTGTACTGGAAATCGGACCGGGTATCGGAACGATGACACAGATTTTATGTGAAAATGCAAGAGAAGTCGTTGCTGTTGAAATTGACGATAAACTCATTCCGATTCTGATGGAGGATACGCTTTCGTGGTATGACAATGTTACGGTTATTCACGAAGACATTTTAAAGCTGGATATTGTAAAGCTTGCCAATGAGCGTAACGGCGGAAAGCCGATTAAGGTCGTTGCCAATCTTCCGTATTATATCACGACGCCGATTATTATGGACTGTTTGAAAGCCATGTGCCGTTAGACAGCATTACGATTATGGTGCAGAAGGAAGTGGCAGACCGTATGCAGGTCGGACCGGGAACGAAGGATTACGGTGCGCTTTCGCTTGCGGTGCAGTATTATGCAAAGCCGCAGATTTTATTAAATGTTCCGGCAAGCTGTTTTATGCCGCGTCCGAATGTGGACTCCGCTGTTATTCAGCTTACGCGTTATGAAAAGCCGCCGGTAGAAGTTGCTGACGAGCATCTGATGTTTCGTTTAATCCGCGCATCTTCAATCAGCGCAGAAAGACGATGACAAACAGTGTCGGGAACAGTCCTGAGCTGTCCGTGTCCAAAGAACAGATGGCAGCAGCTCTTGAAAAATGCGGACTTTCTGCAACCGTGCGTGGAGAAGCACTGACCCTTGCGCAGTTTGCCGAACTTGCAAATGTGCTTTCGGAAGATACAGGGAAGTAATGTGAGTATAAAAATCCGTCATATTTTAAAAATCCAATTCATAAGGTTGCGTTAGGAGTTCACTGCAAGCAGTCTATTAATAGTATGAATTGGAGGAAATATGGCGGATTATAAAAGACTGGTTTCATATATTTATGCGTACCCGGGCGGTGTCCGGGATAAAATGTCGGGTTTGCCAAAGCGGAGGTCAGAAACGGACAGTTTAAGCTGACAGTTTCCGTAAAAGGTGTCTATACAGATACCCCTGAGTTATTTGGCGTTTATGTGATGGTTGATGGAAAGAAACATCAGCCGGGCGGGTTTACCCTGCTAAAAACAGGAACAGTCATGGTCAATCAGGGAATCGGACAGTATCAGGATTTATTCAATCCAATGAATATCAATCAATCGGGTTATACATTTGAAGATATCAGCGGCATTGCGCTTGCAAGGGAAAATGAGGACTTTTACCGTATGTTCAGTCTGTGGGAGGATTGTATACTGAATACAGAGGACATTACATTTGCACAGCCGGAAGCAGCGGCGGCTTCAAATCCGGTGGTGCAGGCAGATTCAGAGGAAGTGTCTGTGAAAGAACAGGTAAACCGGACAACAGGGCAGGAGGCGGAGAGAAAATCCGCGGAAATGTCTGGGAATGTGCGTGAATCTGAAACAGTGCGGCGGAACGCGGAAGATGTTTCAGAAAATGAGGTAGAAGAAGCGGCAGTAACATCAAAGCCGGCAACACCCGAATCCGCACAGTCAGCCGGTCGGCAGGCGGATTTGCAACAGGAAACGGCACAGATGAAGGCACAGCAGGTACGCGCCATGGAAGCGGTGCAGGAGTTATTGTTCCGGAATACAAATCCGCAAGGCACAATGCCACAAAATACAAAACTGCAACACACAACGCCGCAAAATGCAAAGCCACAAGAGGAAATGCCGGCATTTGAAAAAGTATTTATCAACCGGGATTTTATAGATGCGTTTGAAGATGACTACTTTTATGACTGTGTGGAAGTGACACCGGAGCTTTTAAAGCAGCTTCCGATTGAGGACGACGCTGTTGTAAACAACAGCTTTCTAGTGCATGGATATTATAATTTTAAGCATATTCTTTTGGAAAAGTCTGTGAAAATGACAACAACACCCGGTATTTTATCGGAGTTCCGGAATGTACTGTAACCGGGAGCGGTTTATGGCATCGATGTTTGGCTTTGCAACTTCAAAAGAGCCACAGAAGCGACTATTCCAATCCATATTTCGGATACTGGTATCAGGAAATATAGACAAAGCGCAGGTGGTCTTCCCATTTGCCACGCAGATATACATAAGAGTAAGCAGTGCCTTCCGGAATAAATCCAAGCTTTGTGGCAAGTGAAATGGAAGCGGTGTTCTGCGGTGCAATATAGGCTTCTACGCGGTGCATGTGCACTTCCGTGACAAGAATTTTAAAGCCATGGTCAGCATACGCCGTCCGTAACCTAAATGCTGGAATTCTTTGTCAATTTTATAACCGGTGGTGCAGGAACAAAATGCTCCCTTTGATGTCAGAAAAGGACACCGTTCCGATAATCTTGTCGGGGAAATTCGTATCAAACAAAAAGAAGCGGATGTGTTTTCCGGCAACAAAAGCGTTGTATTCCGCAGTTAAAAGGGACTGGATAAATGCTTTGGTGTAAAATGGTCCGGCTTATCCGTTTCATAAATATCAAACTGTTCCCGGTTGCGCCGGTAAAAGAAAGCACGGCATCGGCATATTCGGCGGTGAGAACGCGCAGTATCAGATGATTGTTTTGTACTCAAATTTCACGATGGTTCCCTCCGCTTTGCTTTTTCCTGACGTAACTGTTTAAAAAGGAAGAAAGCATGGTGGAACATTCTTCTTCCAGTACACCGCGGGTCACTTCACAGCGGTGGTTAAACTGCTCCATTTGAAGAATATTTAACACAGAACCGCCGCACCCGGCTTTCGGGTTCATCGAGCCGATAACAACCCTTGGAATCCGTGCCTGTACAATCGCCCCGGCGCACATCTGGCACGGTTCAAGTGTAATATAAATCGTACAGTCTTCCAGCCGCCAGTCGCCGATAACGCGGCTGGCTTTTGATTGCGGTAATTTCTGCATGTCCGAGTGTGGTCTTGTCGGTATTTCTGCGGTTGTACCCGCGCGCAATAATTTTGTCCTGATAGACAATGACACAGCCAATCGGGACTTCTTTAATTTTAACGCTTTCTTAGCCTGTTTTATGGCTTCTTTCATATATTTGGTATCTAATTCATTCATAATAGAATTATTATAGTATATTTGACGGGAGATTGCCAGTGGGGAGAAGATAAAAAGGACAGCCGCTCTAAAATGAACAGCTGTCCTAAAAATATGTGAATAAATTTTTATATCTTACTGAAACATATTCGCATTAATATGTACTGCCTGACGTTCTTCTTCAGAGGCGGCTAAAGGTCTTTCTGGCGGAAGCCGAACAGTCCCGCAAAGATAGAACGCGGAAACATCATAATAGCGGTATTGTACTTTGTAACCGTATCATTGTAAAACTGGCGCGCCATAACGATTTTATTTTCCGTTTCCTTTAACTCCGACTGGAGCTGTAAGAAATTCTGGTTGGCCTTTAATTCCGGATACTGTTCACCCACAGCAAGAATGTGGGAAATTTCCCTGCCGAGTGCATTTCCGGCTTCAAAAGATTCTGCGGCAGAAGACGCATTTAAAACACGGCTTCTTAATTCGGTGATTTTGATAAGGTTTCCTGCTCGTAGTGGGCGTAACCTTTGGTAGTTTCAAGTAAATTCGGAATCAGGTCGGCGCGGCGCTTTAACTGCACTTCAATCTGAGCCCCTGATTGTCGACACGGTTTCTTAAAACAACCATGTGGTTATAAGTTTTGATAACGGCAATAATCAGCAGTATTACAACGACTGCGATGATACCTCCGATAAATGATGCATTCATAATGATTTCCTCCTTTTAATAATGTCATTGACAATCTGCTGGTTTTCTTCGAGAACAACAGCATAAACTAAATAATCGTCCCACAAAACCAATTCATTTTGTGTGGCTTCACTTAAATTTGAAAAATCGTGAATAAAATTTTTCATGCCGTAAATGTATTCGGTCATCTGATTTCCAAGGGTTGTCCGCTTAAAATGCGCTTTTGTAAATCCTGAACTAATCGTTCCTACAAAGACAAGCAGCGGAATAATAAGGCACAGGAAAAACAGCAAAACCATAATCATCAGGCCTGCCAGTACGGGGAGGTATTCCGGGTACTGAAGCAGATAATTGGTCTGTTCCCCAAAGGAAGCCGTTTCGGGAAGCGCATCTAAAATTTCAAAATAAGCATTTACACGGTCTTTGAAGGCGTAAAATACAAAGCTCATAATGACAATAAAAAACAGCGGTGCCGAACAGCCTAATACACAGCGGCTGCAGGTGGAAGTGGTTTCTTTCTGCTTGTCGGTGGAAGAGAGGCGGCTGGTTAAATAACCGTCTGCCACGGCTTCCTTTTGTAACATATAAATCCAGTTGCCTTCCTTCTGGGCGTTAAAAGTACCGTTGCATAAAGCATTTAAAGAAAACGGTCACTCTCCGTAGAGAAGCAAATTCGGGAACATCGGTATTGACGATATAGCGGTTTTCTTCCATTTTAAGAATTCCCATATTTTCATATTTTAAAATACAGGCGGCACGGTCTTTTCGGCTCGATTTTTAAATCCGTTAAAAGGCTGATTGTGCCGGGAGAAAGTCCGGTGAGCTTATCCCGGTAATAGTCCAGATACTCAACGGTAATAAAGGAGTTATTTCGCATAATCTGTTTTCTTGCAAAATGAAAAGCACCTTTGCAAGCAGAAACCAGAATCCGGCCTGCAAAGCGGTAACAAAAGTATAGCAATAATTAAAGCTATAATGACCGCAGGGGAAGGGGAATCGTGTAAAACTTCCTCGATTTCAGAGTGTGTGTAAATGATTTCGCGCACAATAAATCCGACAGGAATCAGCCATGTCAGCCGTTCCAGCACAGTCAGCCGGTTCAAAGCCTGACTGTGAAAAGTCTTTTACGGTTTGAATCAAACATAATCATCCCTCGTTTCTGGGTAATTTATTTTTATACAATTTTAAGTGTATTTTAATATAGTATAATGGAAAAGGAAGTATTTGGCAATGGTACTTTGTGTGCATTTTATATACAAATGGTATTGAATCATGTGGAAAGCTGTAGTATAATTATTACTATAGTGAACGTAATACTAAAATAAACAGCAGACGTTTGCGAATTTTTATCGCCTCTTCGCAACAAGTTGCTCAGAAATGAGGAATACCATGGATAAAAGAAAAAGATACTGATTGGAGCAGTGCTTACGGTGGTTATTCTGCTGGCAGGTGTGATGGCAGGATTTTGATTGCCAATGCAGAAAAAGGAAGCAGTCCGCAAAATGTTGAAAACGGTGCGCTGACAAATAACGAAAGACCTGTTTACGATGAAAAGGAAAGCACCGCAAAATCCAATGCAAAATCAGGAGGCACAGGCGCAGTTTACGCCGGGCAATGCATGGGAATCGGACGGGCGGAAGTACATACAGTATGAGTTAAATATTTTCAGTACCGGCAAAAGGATATTGAAAGCTGGAAGATTACATTTCCGGCGGGAAGCGGTACGGTGATGGAGCAGAGCTGGAACTGCGGCGTTGAGAGCAGTACGGCAGAGGACGGAACGGTTTCATTTACATTATCGCCGGTGGACTATAACCGGGAGATTCCGGCGGGAGAACATACGCAGGGAATCGGTTTTATCATCAGCCGGACGGAAAACTATGAATTAAAGGCGTATCAACTGGAAGCTGTGATTGAAGGCGTTGCGGTTACGGTAACAGATGACGGACAGTCAGGGGACAGTCTGGCAGAGCAGGGGCAGGATAACCATCAGAGTGATGACAGTCAGACAGGTATTATAAAGGAAGAAACACAAAACGGACAGACAGGCGGCTCATCAGACGGTTCGCAAAATTCAGACAGTTCAGGCAGTGCAGGTAAATCAAGCGGTTCATCGGGAACGGGGAGCAGTCCACGGCCGGCATCAGGCGGACTGCGGGTTTCCGGTACAACGCTTACCGATGCTTCCGGCAATGCCGTACAGCTTCGCGGTGTCAGCACACACGGACTGGCGTGGTTTCCTGAATATGTTAATAAAGAAGCATTTGAAACACTGCGGGACGACTGGGGCGCCAATGTAGTGCGTCTTGCGATGTATACCGAAGAATATGGCGGATACTGTAACGGCGGTGATAAGGAAGCTTTAAAACAGCTCATTGATGACGGTGTATCCTATGCGACAGAGCTTGGCATGTACGTCATTATTGACTGGCATATTTTAAGTGACGGGAATCCGAACCGGAATAAGGAAGAAGCCAAAGCATTTTTTCGGAAATGGCAGATAAATATGCAGGACATAACAATGTAATTTATGAAATCTGCAATGAACCGCAGAATTCTGACTGGAACGGCCAGATTAAACCGTATGCCGAGGACGTGATTTCCTGTATCCGGCAGTATGACAGCAGTGCGCTGATACTGGTGGGTACGAATACATGGTCGCAGGATATTGACGCAGTAGCGGGAAATGAGCTGGATGACGATAATGTGATGTACGTGCTTCATTTTACGCGGGCACACATAAAGCTTCCTGCGCAGTAAACTGGAGTCTGCGTTAAATGCTGGTGTGCCGGTATTTGTCAGTGAATGCAGTATTTGTGATGCTTCGGGAAACGGCGGCATTGATTATGATTCGGCACAAAGCTGGCTGGATTTGTTAAATGACAGAGGTGTCAGCTTCTTAGCATGGAGTCTTTCCAATAAAATGAAACATCGGCACTCATCCAGCCGGGCTGTAGTAAAACCGGCGGCTGGACAGAAGATGATTTATCGGAAACCGGACGGTGGTTTAGAAAAGCAATACAGGGATAAGGGCGGCAGAGCCGTTTGGGAAAGGAGCAGCATGGCAAATTTATTTACACGGGTCAGTATCCGTAAATTTCAGGATAGAAAAATAGAAAAGAAAGATTTGAATATATCCTGCGCGCGGCAATGGCGGCGCCGTCTGCGGGCAACCAGCAGCCGTGGAGTTTTATGTCACGGACGATAAGATGCTTTTGCAGGAGCTTTCAAAGACAAGTCCATATGCAGGACTGCTTGCAGATGCACCGCAGGCAATTATCACGGCATACCGGAAAGATTGTAAAATACCGGAATATGCGCAGATTGATATGAGTATCGCCATGGAAAATATGTGGCTTGCGACCGATGAAATCGGACTGGCGGCGTGTGGATCGGCATTGCGCCGGTTAAAGAGCGTATGCAGGCGGTAGAAGCATTTAAAACTGCCGGAAGACCAAAGTGCGTTTGGCATTTTGCACTGGGATATCCGGCAGAAGAAAAGAAGCAGGAAGACCGGTACGATACGGAAAGGGTACATTTTCTTTAAAAATAATGAATAGAGCAGGCAGCAGATATCTGCTCACAGGAGGAAATCTGATGAATAAACATATTGAAAAAGCAATGGAACTTAGAAATGAAACACCGATGGTTAATAACTGTGCGCAGACGATTATGCGGGTTTATGCCGATGAACTGGGGATTGACGAAAATCTCTGTGCGGCGATTGGCTGTAATTTCGGTGGCGGCATGAAATGCGGCGGTACATGCGGTGCAATCACGGCAGGACTTATGGTGCTTGGCGCAAAGGGCGTTGATTCGCCTATGGCAGTCCAGCAATTCAGAAAAGGAATCGCAGAGAAACACGACGGCATGACAGATTGTGCGGATTTGTTAAGAGCCAATGCACAAAAGGCGGGGATAAAAGACCCACTGTGATAAAATGATTCAGGAAGCGATTGAACTGGTAGATAAGCTGCTAGATGAAAAACAGTAAAATGTTAAAACGTATCTTTTAGTTTAGGTGTTCAGACTGTATTGTCGACAGGAGTTTGAATGATTTTTCTAAATGTTTAAGATGTAAATTATCCAAAAGTTTTTGTATAAAGAAGTAAAGTGAGGGGATAAAATGGGAAAGAATATTACTGATGATGACATCATAAAACACAAAAGAATGCTATAAAGCAGTTAAATAATACTTTTGAAGTATTTATCAACAGTCCTAATCCAAAACATAAAAGAAAGCTGATTTAGTTGCATATTGGATTGAGAGTTATAGTAAATACTTACTTACCGAAGAAAAATTTGATTATAAACTGATTCCAAGATATAAAAGAGGAGATGTTATTTCTCTGAATTTTGGTTTTAATATCGGTAGTGAACATGGTGGTTTACATTATGCCATTGTATTAGATAATGATAATAAACAATCTTCTCCTGTCGTAACTGTAATTCCACTTTCATCAGGAAATGAAGAAGACACATATGATAGGGATGTTTTTAGGAAATGAATTGCATGATAAACTTAATGCAAAGTATATTAAGTTAATAACTCAGGTCGATGAAGAAATTTCTGAATTAACAAAAACATTAGAACTTTTGAAAAACGATGAAGGCTAATTCGGAAACAGAAACAAGTTTAGCAAAAGATATAACGGCTCATCTTAGTAATTTGGAAAATCGTGTTGATAAACTTAAGAGAGAGAAAAGACGTTGCAAATATACGAGAAAGAAATCTTAAAGTTAAAATCTGGAAGTGCCGCTCTTATGGAACAAATTACTACCGTAAGTAAAATGAGAATATACAAACCAAAGAATAGTTCAGATTTACTTTATGGGGTAAAATTTTCGGCTGATGCAATGGATAAAATAAATGAAAAGTTAAAGAATTGTACGTATATAGTAAATAATTATTGACATTAATTATTTACTATAGTATAGTCAATCTATACAAGATTTAATCTTGAAACAGCGCCTATAGGGCATTTAATAAGACAGATTTATTATGTGAAGGCTCCACCTTATGTGGAGTCTTTTACGATTATAGAAAATAAATTATATAAATAGCGTGAACTCCTATGCTGTGCTGTCTGCGGCACAGAGTGCAAACGTCAAGCGCAGCAGAAAAATTGTAAAAAAGGTGTAGAAGCCATAAGACTTCCACACCTAGAATACCTAAAACACTCTATTAACAACGTAGTGTCAACAATTATCCAAAGTATCTCTTTAAAAGACCCTCAAAAGCCTTTCCGTGTCTAGCTTCATCGCGTGCCATTTCATGCACGGTATCGTGGATAGCATCCAGATTTGCAGCCTTAGCGCGTTTTGCTAAATCAGTCTTACCGGCAGTTGCGCCGTTTTCAGCTTCAACTCTCATTTCAAGGTTCTTCTTTGTGCTGTCTGTTACAACTTCACCAAGCAGTTCTGCGAATTTTGCAGCGTGTTCAGCTTCTTCATAAGCAGCCTTTTCATAGTACATACCGATTTCAGGATAGCCTTCTCTGTGAGCAACTCTTGCCATAGCAAGGTACATGCCGACTTCTGAACATTCACCTTCAAAGTTTGCTCTTAAATCAGCTAAGATGTCTTCGCTGACACCCTGTGCAACACCGACAACGTGTTCAGCTGCCCATGTCTTTTCGCCGGACTGGACAACAAACTTATCAGCGCCTGCATGACAGACCGGACATTCAGCCGGTGCAGCTTCTCCTTCATAAACGTAACCACAAATAGAACATACAAATTTCATAGCTTTAATCTCCTTTGCTTTTTATTTTTAAAATAGTAATCATTATTGTTTTGCTGTGACTATAATATATCATGCGCCAAGTCATTTGTCAATAGAAAATAATAATAATTCCTATTTTTAATTCCTGCTTATAGTATGCCCGGTTTTTCGGGACATCATTAAAGCTTATTTGATATTTTATCAAAAATTTTAAAAGCGTTTACTGCTCGTTTTTATGTGCGCAGGAAGGGCATTTTCCGTAAAAGAAAGTGACGTTGCCCTCAATTTGTCCGTCGAAATTGCTGGCGGCGGCAGTACAGAACTGTCTGCTTTCTTCTGCACCGTCAAAATCCAGATCAATTACTGCACCACATTCTGTACATTGAAAATGATAATGCGGCATGACATTTCCGTCAAAGTGGACAGAGCCGTCTTCACAAGGAACTTTGACTGCCTGACCGTTATCAACCAGAAAAGAAAGATTGCGGTAAACTGTTCCAAGGCTGATATTCGGAAAAGCCTTTAAAACATGTTCATATACAACCTCAGCAGTCGGGTGGTCCTTGCGGGACATTAAAAAATTCTTAATCGCCTCACGCTGTCTGCTATATTTAACCGTAGCCATAAATCCTCCTTGTTTTACAAAATTCTAGTAACTATTCCTATTATTAGTCTAGTGCATTTTTATGGGAAAGTCAAGTGACATTTGAACAGGAAAAAACGACAGTTCACGGATTATGTGTTGTTTTTTGGCAAGGCTGCGATATATTTAAGAAAATAAAAGAGAGTGTATCAGACACTTTATCAAAGAAATGGGGCGAGGGTAATGAAAAAAGAAATGATAAAGCGGGCAGGTGCGGGCATATTATCCGGGGTAATTTTAGCAGCGGCATTATCGTGCAGTCTGAGCGGGTGTAACACCGTACAAAATCAAACCGAACACCAAACAGAGCAAAAAACAGAACAAGAAGTGTCACAGGCGGCGCAGGGAGAAAATCAGGTTTCCGGCATCGAATTCAGACTGCAATATCCGCAGGCAATGTGGCAGGGATTGAATCTGACATATGCCGATTATGGAAATGAGGAAGAATTTGAAAGAAAATTTCATAATGCGGTGCAGAAAATTACCGGGCTGACAGGAAATGCGGACTGGTATACAAAATACAATCCGAAGGCGGTTTATATCCGTGTTCTTATAAAAATAGCGGATATGAGTTACCGGAGCATAGGTGGACAATGTGATTTGCCGATAGTAGATGCGGCGGACGGGCTGTTTACGACCGTTTATATGGATAAAGATATGCAGGAGGCAGGTCAGCCGACCCTTGAACATGAACTGACACATATGATATGCGGCGAAACATTTTCAAACAGCCTTATGGACGGACTGGCAGAATACTGTGAACGGCAGGTTACGGGAAAAAGCAACAGCACTTTCAGCGTATATCCGGCAGATGATTTGTTAAAGGTTATAGAAAAGTATAACGCGGCAGAGGAGGAAGCGGGTGTGACAGGAAAGATTTCCCTAGAGGAAATCATGGACAAAATCGGAGCAGGCGAGAAAGAATATCCGTATAAAGATGTGAGTAAAGAGGCAAATCATCTGTGGTACATTTACAGTGAGTCTTTTGTGACGTGGCTCATAAACACATACGGTATGGAAAAAGTTATGGATTTATACAATAACGGACAATCCGAAGAAGATTATGAAAAACTTGAGACAGGCGGTTATGCGGCGGTGAAGGAAAAATGGAAAACGTATCTTTCAGAGTATGAGCAGCAAAATAGCACAGAGGATATTTTAGCGGAGCAGGAAGTCATTGCACAGCAGATAAAGGAAATCAAACTGCGTTGACGGCAAAGCTGTTTAAACCGTCAAAAATAAAATTTAAAATAAAAACAGAGTGTGATAAAAGCGGCAGTTGTGCCAATCTATTGTCACACTCTGTTTTATATAGCTTTATAAAATTTTACATGAAATCATTTTAAATCCCTGATTTTAATTAAAAATCCCTACCGTTTTCCAGTTGATTTAAAATTACTTGGAATTTGCCGTAATCAGTTCCATGATTTTGCCGATAGCGTCATTCTGCTCGCTTAAAGCCATGTTATTGACATAAGTCATGCGCTTCTGATACAGGTCGCGCACGGCCGCAAGCAGTGTTTCCGGTGTAATGTCCTCTTCCATTAAAACAGCGGAGTAGCCGTGTTTTTTAAAGGAGTTGGCATTTAAAATCTGGTCGCCGCGGCTTGCATTGGCAGAAAGCGGAATCAAAAGATTCGGCTTTTTTAAGGCAAGCAGTTCGCAGATTGCATTGGCACCGGCACGCGAAATGACAATATCGCTCATTGCAAATAAATCGCGCATTTCCTTGCTGATATATTCAAACTGGACATAGCCTTCTTTATTTTCAAAGCTTTTATCGGTTTTGCCCTTGCCGCACAGATGAACCACCTGGAAATCCTTTAACAGCTCCGGTAAAATGGCACGCACGGCATTGTTGACTTTTACGGCGCCGGTGCTTCCGCCGACAACAAGAATAACCGGTTTTTCTGTGTTAAAATGACACAGATTCAGTCCGGCAAGTTTATTGCCCTGTAACAGTTCCTTCCGGATAGGAGAACCGGTAAGCACAGCTTTCTGCTGTGGGAGATACTGAACCGTTTCCGGGAAATTACAGCAGATTTTCGTTGCGGAACGCATGGCAATTTTATTGGCAAGTCCCGGTGTCATATCAGATTCGTGGATAATAACCGGAATCCGCTTATGTCCTGCCGCTAAAACAACCGGCACGGATACAAAACCGCCCTTGGAAAAGACGATATCTGGCTTGATTTTGCGCATCAGCGTCCTTGCCTGAAAATACCCTTTGAGAACGCGGAACGGGTCGGAAAGGTTTTTAAGGCTTTTGTAGCGTCTTAATTTTCCGGAAGAAATGCCGTAATACGGGATTTCAAGGTCTTCAATCAGCTGTTTTTCAATGCCGGTATAAGAACCGATGTAAAAAACTTCATATCCGGCTTCCTTTAAGCTCGGAAGCAGTGCAATATTCGGTGTAACGTGTCCGGCAGTACCGCCGCCGGTAAGTACAATCCGTTTCATAATAATCCTCATTTCTGAGCAGCTTGTTGTAAAGAGGCGATGAGAAATTTGCGAAAGCGGTTTTTCATCTGCCATCATAGCTATTTGTTTTTGCTCATAAACAATATAGCCAACGTCAAGCTACGCTTGCCGTGTAAAAAATAAATAATCTGTTAAATACTACATTTTATGGGAAAAACGTTCTTTAAAGCTGCAATGCCGGCACAGTGGTTCAACGGCACGTTTGGCACGGAAGCCTTCTATAAAACGCACACTCCGTTCCCCGGCAAGAATGTCCTTTAGCGGTGTTGTAAAAATATTGCCGAGCGCCATGGCGGCATTGCCGTCTAAGCAGCACGGAACGACCGTTCCGTCACTTAAAACCGCCATATGCTGGCGCAGTCCCTGACAAAAGCCCCTGTCGTTGCAGTACGCATTATCAAGTGCAGGCCATTCAAAAGGTGACTGCACATTGACGTACAAATGTCGTTTAATCACGCAGTTTTTTTCTCCGAACAGTGTTGGAACACCGGTGGTATTCCACAGCCGCAGGGAAATCTCAGTATCCGTCTGTGCAAGCAGTGTTTCACAGGAGGCAAATAACTGCGCAATGTAAGTATCCATGTCAATGCAGTCATTGTCGTCTGCGCTGTGCAGGGAAACATTCATCTGATGGGGAGGCTGTGCAAGCAGTATGGGAAGTTTTTGCGCAAGCAGTGTCCCGTTTGTTGTAAGATTTACGGTTACACCTGCCCTGCGGCACAGCGCAAGAATTTCATCAAGCTGCGGATGCAGCAGCGGTTCGCCCTTTACATGCAGATAAATGTAGTTGGTGTACGGACGGATCTGCTGTAAGGTATGTGCAAATTCATCGACAGACATAAAATGCGGACTGCGCAGGGTTTCCTGACAAAAAGAACATTTTAAATTACAGGAACTGGTGATTTCTATATAAATGCGCTTAAAACGCGCCACATTTCCCATAATTAATTCTGAGCCTTATACTGCTTTAAAGCCGTTGCAAGCTGGTCCGGGCAGGAAGTAGACTTAAATCCGCAGCGGATACCTTCCATACGGCGGATGGCTTCATCAATATCCATGCCTTCTACTAAAGCAGCAACACCCTGTGTATTGCCGGAGCAGCCGCCCTCAAAAGCTACATTGGTTACTTTATTATCAACAACATCAAAATGAATGGCGCGTGAACAGACGCCCTGTGTTTTATAATTCATCATTTTCTCTCCTTTGTTTTTTGCATTGTCATGGTATCATAAAATGAAGCGGGATACAAGAAAATTTATCTAAACAAAGGATAATTGTGCCATGATGTCCGGTAAGGAATCAACAGGATAAAGTTGCAAATTACGAGTGGTATGGGTATAATTATTAATATGCGGTAAAAGCCGCACAATGAAGAAAAATTTGTATAAAATGCTATGAGTGTCAAATCTACATTTTCCGCTCATAGAAGGATTGAAAACGGAGTAGCAAATGGCACGGAAAAAGAAGAAAAAACGACGCCTGAAAAAGGGGGCTGCACTCGTTTTAAAATGGTCCATTGCAATGATTATCATAGGAACAGCCGCATTTTTTCTGATGAATATGGTATATAACCGGGGCATTTATGTAAAGACACACCCGCTGGTACTCGATATGGAAGAAGATGTATCGGCAGAGGATTTTATTGAAACGTATGATGACACAGAGGTGCTGGTCACTTTTGTAGATATGCCGGTGCATCAGATTGGAAAGCAGACGGTTGAGTTTGTAGTGGAAAATAAAAAGGGAAGAAGTAAAAAATATACACAGACACTCGAATGGGTGCATAAAGATAAAACAGCGCCGCAGATTAACGGTGTACATAACATCACAGTGACCATCGGGGATACTGTTTCATATCTGGACGGGGTCAGTGCCGTGGATGATGTGGACGGACCGGTGAATGTAACGGTTGAAAAGGTGTCTGTCAATACAAGACAGACGGGAACGTACCCTATCGCTTATCTGGCAACAGACAGTGCGGGCAACCTGGCAAAGGTCAATGCAAGCGTAACCGTGGTGGAACGCGCACAGGACTGGCAGGAGGCATATGCGCTGGTTGACAGTGTACTGGCAAAGATTACAACACCGCAGATGTCACTCGGACAAAAGGCAAAAGCCATTTTTGATTATGCGCATAACAATATTACGTATGCGGGCGTGCGCCTTGCAGATGACTGGGATGCGGAATGGTATGCAGGACTTCAGAATATTGAGCAGAACGGCACGACAGGCGGCGACTGCTATACGTATTATGCTGTTGCAAATGTGCTGTTACAGCGTGCCGGAGCGGAAACCATGCGTGTGGAGCGGCAGAACGCAGGGGACGGCAGCCACCACTACTGGATTTTGTGTAATGTTGGGACAGGCTGGTATCATTTTGATGCCACACAGATTTCCAACGGATTTACGTGTTTTATGCTGACGGATAAGCAGGTGCGCGACTTTACACAGATAAAGCCGAATTTCTATGATTTTGCCGCAGACCGGTATCCTGCAACACCGCAGACGGAATTTGTCCTGCAATAAGCAATCCGTTTATTATGGAAGGAAAAGAAAATGAAGACACTGGGAATTTTAGGCGGAATGGGACCGATGGCGACTGCCTGTTTTATGGAACGGATAACCGCAATGACAGCGGCAGATACCGACCAGGAGCAGATACCGGTGATTGTATACAGCAATACACAGATTCCTGACAGAAGTGCGTATCTTTTAGGCAGACCGCAGGCGGAAAATCCTGTGACGGCATTACGGCAGACGGCGCATTTTTTAGACGGCGCATGTGATTATATTGCAATGCCGTGTGTGACAGCACATGCGTTTTATACGCAGATACAACAGGAACTTTCCCATGCCGTGCTTTTCAATATGGTTGAACTGACGGTGCAGTCCTTAAAGGCACAGAACATAAAAAAAGCGGGACTGCTGGCAACGGACGGCACGATTGCAGGCGGTGTATTTAAAGAAAGTTTAAAAAATGCAGGAATCGAGAGTGTTCTGCCGGGTGCGCTGTCACAAAAAAGCCTTATGGCGCTGATTTACCGGATAAAAGCGGGAAAAGAGCCGGATATGGCGGCGTTTAACCGCATTTTACAGGAACTCGTATCCGGCGGCGTAGAAAGAATTGTACTTGGCTGTACGGAAATTTCCATTTTAAATTTAAAAGAAAAATGTCCGTGTGCCGTACCGTATACAGACTGTATGGAACTGCTGGCGGAGGCGGCGGTGGCAGCGTGCGGCGGACAAGTCGCTCAGAAATGGAGGCAAATGCGAAAATCCATAAATTAAAGATTTTCGTACATCAAGCGTAGCTTGATGTTTCACTTTGTGCCGCAGGCGTCACAAAGTCGTTTTATCGCAGAGCCAAATAAGATTTGGCTCGCGATTCCTCCGGCATTAAAATGCCTGCGGAATGAGGAAAATGCGAAAAATATGCTTGAGAGCATATTTTTCACACGGAGATTTGTTTCTGAGCGAAAACAAATCTCTCTGATTGCAGATGAGAAATCGCCTGCGCGAATTTCTCATCGCAGCTTCGCGACAAAGTCGCTTAGGAATGAGGTAGTATGAGAAATGTATTAGAATATCTGGAAGCGGCATATCTGAAAGAACCGGAAAAGACGGCATATGCCAGTGAAACGGACAGCCTTACGTTCCGGCAGGTTTATATGCAGGCGCGGTCTGTCGGAACAGTGCTTTTAAAAGATGGATTGTATAAAAAGCCGGTGGTGGTTTTTATGGAAAAAAGCCCGCAGACGATTACTGCATTTTTAGGTGTGGTTTATGCGGGGTGCTATTATGTGCCGGTTGATGAGGAAATGCCGTCTTACAGAATGGAACTGATTTTTAAGACACTTTCGCCGCAGGCGGTAATCTGCGATAAAGCAACAACAGATAGGCTTTACAAAATGGGCTATCAGGGACAAGTATATTTATATGAGCAGATATCAGCTACACCGCAGGATACGAAAGCACTGTCGGCAGTCCGTGAAAAAAGCATTGATACCGATGCACTGTATATTGTATTCACATCGGGTTCAACAGGCATCCCAAAAGGTGTTGTAGCCTGCCACCGTTCAGTCATTGATTATATTGAAAATCTTTCAGCAGTGTTGCAGGTATCGGAGGATACCGTGTTTGGCAATCAGGCGCCGCTGTATGTCGATGCCTGTTTAAAGGAAATATATCCGACCTTAAAATTCGCGGCAACGGCATACCTGATACCAAAACAGTTATTTATGTTTCCGGTGAAGCTTGTTGAATTTATCAATGCTCATCAGATTAATACCATCTGCTGGGTTGTTCCGGCACTGACGATGATATCGGGACTGGGCGCATTTGAAAAAGCAGTGCCGTCATCTTTAAAGACGATTGCATTCGGCAGTGAAGTGTTTCCGGCAAGACAGCTTGCACTCTGGAGAAAATATGTCCCCAATGCACGGTACATCAATCTGTACGGACCGACGGAAGCAACCGGAATGTCCTGCTATTATGTTGTGGACAGGGAATTTAAGGAAGACGAAGTGATTCCGATTGGCAGACCGTTTCCCAATACCGGCATTCTGCTTTTAAATGAAGATGGAAAAGAAGTAACGCAGGGAGAAAAGGGCGAAATCTGTATCCGTGGAACGGCGGTGACCATGGGATATTACCGCCAGCCGGAAAAGACTGCCGGGAATTTTGTGCAGAATCCGCTCAATAAGGACTATCCGGAGATTATTTATAAGACCGGAGATTTGGGTTATTATAATGACCGCGGAGAATTAATGTTTGCTTCCCGTAAGGATTATCAGATTAAACATATGGGACATCGTATTGAACTTGGTGAAATTGAAGGCAGTGTAAACTGCATGGAAAAAATCGCAGGCGGCTGTTGTATTTATGATGAGGAAAAGAAAAAAATTGTATTATTTTATGCGGGAGAAGTACAGCCGGCAGAGGTGCTTGCCTTTTTAAAGGAGCGTCTTCCACGCTACATGGTGCCGGGCGTTTTACGACAGGTGGATAGATTGCCGCTGACCTTAAACGGCAAAGTCGACCGCATGAAATTAAAAGAGATGTATGCTGGAGAATAGAAGAAATATGGAACAATTAATTGAAATTTTAAAAGAACTGCACCCGGATGTGGATTATGAAAACTGTACCACATTGATTACGGATAAGATTTTGGATTCGTTTGACATGATTACGATTATCGCCGAGGTGCATAACCGGTTTGATGTTGTCATTCCGGCAGATGAATTAGGACCGGAAAATTTTAATTCGGCACGGGCGCTGTATGCGCTGATTACACGTTTAGAGGATGAATAATCATGCTTTTTACATCATTTGAATTTGTGGCATTTCTAGCGTGTGTGCTGGTGCTGTATTATCTGATTCCAGTGCGGTTTCAGTGGATTTTACTGCTTGTTGCAAATGTATTTTTTTACGCACGTTCCGGGCTTTACGGGCTGATGTTTATGGGAGTTACGATTGTGACCTCATATGCCGCCGCCCGTATCATGTCTGCGGTGCAGTACCACATGGATGACACGGTAAAGGCACACAAAGAAGTCTGGTCAAAGCAGGAGCGCAAAGCGTACAAACAGCAGATAAAGCGTAAAAAGCGCATGATTTTTATAGGTTGTCTTCTTGTAAATCTTGGAATTCTTGCGGTTTTAAAATATACGAATTTTGCGATTGCCAATGTAAACGGCATTGCGGCGCTGTTTACCGGTAGACACTCCATTGCCCGTGTGAATCTGGTACTGCCGCTTGGCATTTCCTTTTATACGTTTCAGACAATGGGATATGTGATTGACGTTTACCGCGGTAAGGCCGAAGCAGAAAAAAATATTTTTAAAATGGCGCTGTTTACGTCCTTTTTTCCGCAGCTGATACAGGGACCTATCAGTCGTTTCGGCGAACTGTCACAGACATTGTATGCGCCGCACCGGTTTGATTTCAGGACGGTGTGGTTCGGGCTGGAGCGTGTGCTGTGGGGCTATTTTAAAAAGCTGGTCATCGCAGACCGTATCGTGGTGGTGGTCAATGCCATTGTGGGACAGCCGGATATTTACAGCGGATTCTACGTATTTTGTGGCATGCTTTTTTATGCGGCAGAATTATATGCCGACTTTACCGGTGGCATTGATATTACAATCGGTATTGCGCAGATGTTTGGCATACAGCTTGCCGAAAACTTTGAACGACCGTATTTTTCAAAAAATATTGCGGAATACTGGCGCAGATGGCACATTACCATGGGAACGTGGTTTAAGGATTATCTGTTTTATCCGCTGTCTGCGTCCATGCCGGTGCTGTCGATGTCTACATTCTGCCGGAAACATTTCGGCGCGGCGGCAGGCAGGCGGATTCCGGTGTATTTTGTAACACTGGTGGTATGGTTTGCCACGGGAATCTGGCACGGTGCAAGCTGGAATTTCATTGTGTGGGGGCTGTTAAATGCCGTAGTCATTCTGCTTTCACAGGAATGTCGTCCGCTTTATGAAAAATTTCACGCACATTTTCCTGGCATACAAAAAAAATATGCCTACCGTATTTTTCAGGTGGTGCGCACGGTGCTTTTGATGTCCTCACTGCGTATGCTGGACTGTTACCGGAATGTCGGGCTGACTTTTAAAATGTTTGGGACGATGTTTACGGACTGGAATATGACAGCGGCGATGAAGGGACTGTTACAGCTCGGTCTGACAGCGGCGGATTATGCGGTTGTGGCAGTGGCAGTTGTTCTGGTGCTGTGTGTCAGCTTAAAACAGCGGAGAGGCAGTATCCGGGAGCAGCTTTATGAAAGAACAGCGGCAGTGCAGTATCTTGTCGTTTTTGCGCTTTTATTTGCCATTTTAATTTTCGGCGCGTACGGAATCGGGTACGATGCGAATCAGTTCATATATAACCAGTTTTAAAAATGTTTGTACATAAAGAGATTTGGGAAGACACGGCGGTTTCATGCTTTAAACCGTGTATTATAATGAAGAAAGGACAGAAATGGTACGCAGTAAAATAAAACTTTAGGCATTGTGGCAGTTCTTATGGTGCTTTCTGTCCTTGCCCTGTACTTTGCCAGGCACTGCTCATGCCAAAGTATATGTCAAATGTAAAGGAAGGCGCACTTATTGCCGAGTATTATAAAGCACCGAAAAACAATGATGTCATATTTATCGGGGACTGTGAGGTTTATGAAAATATTTCTCCGGTTACACTCTGGCAGGAATACGGCATTACAAGCTATATCCGCGGCAGCGCAGCAGCTGATCTGGCAGTCGTATTATTTATTGGAAGAAACCCTGCGGTATGAAACACCAAAGGCGGTCGTGTTTAACGTGCTGTCCATGAAGTACAATGAACCGCAGAATGAAGCGTATAACCGCATGACCTTAGACGGCATGAAGTGGTCGGATAGCAAGGCGGCATCCATACGGGCTTCCATGACAGAAAAGAAAGTTTTATAAGCTATGTATTTCCACTGCTTCGGTTTCATTCGCGGTGGAGTGCATTGACAAAAGAAGATTTCCGGTATATGTTTTCAAAGATATGGTTTCGTATAACGGATATTTATTGCAGACGGAGAGAAAGGGTGTGACGACACAGCCGAGAAAGACGCCGCTTGCCGATTATTCGTTTGGTGAAAATGCGTGGACTATCTGGATAAAATCACGCAGCTTTGCAAGGAAAAATATCCGTCTGGTGCTGATGAAAGCACCGACAATTTATCCGGTGTGGTATGATGAATGGGAAGAACAGATCAAAGATTATGCCGCGCAGAAGGATTTGCCGTATTACAATTTCTGGAGTCCATGCAGGAATCCGGGATTGATTTGACAACCGATACTTATGATGCGGGACTGCACTTAAATGTGTGGGAGCGGAAAAGCTCTCCCGCTATTTCGGACAGATTCTGCGGACAGAATGTGATCTGCCTGATCACAGGCAGGACAGTGCGGTTTTATCCTACTGGCAGAAAATGGAAGAACGATATGAAGCAGAGAAAGGAACAGCAGATTGATGAAAAATTTTGGATAACGGCGCTGTGTATTGCAGTGACCGTAATTTCACTTGCAGGCTGCGGCACAGCATCCGGCAGCAGTGCAAAAATCAGCAGAGCGGTTACATTTTACCACAGGTGACCAGCAGATTTATATTAATGAAGATGCCCAGACGGTAACAGATGCACTTGGAACACCGCCTAGCGGCACATATGAGGCATTAAGCTGTGCATTCGAAGGAAAAGATACATTTTACTATTATGACGGCTTTACCTTACAGACGTATGAAAAAGACGGCAAAAAGTATATCTATACAATTACGCTCGAAGATGATACAGTAAATACGGCAGAAGGTATTAAAATCGGTGACAGCTTTGCGGCAGTGACAAAGGCATACGGCACGGATTACGTTGCAGCAGGCAACACCTATGCGTATTCTAAGGATAAAATGACCCTGACATTTGTCATGAATAACGATAAAGTCAGCACGATTTCATATTCACTGCTGACAAGTAAATAAAAAGGAGAATATTATGATAGGAATTATCGGAGCAATGGATGAAGAAGTGGAACAGATTGTAGCAGTCATGGACATTGAGCGCGAGGAAACAAAGGCGCAGATGACATTTAAAGCCGGAAAGCTTGCCGGAAAAGATGTTGTCATTGTAAGAAGTGGTATCGGTAAGGTCAATGCGGCGGTCTGCACACAGATTTTAGTGGACGATTTCGGCGTGGATTATGTGATTAATACAGGCATTGCCGGTTCTTTAAAAAATGAAATTAACATTGCAGACATTGTTATTTCGGATGATGTACTGCATCACGATATGGATGCAACAGGCTTTGGCTATGCACCCGGTCAGATTCCGAGAATGGATACGCTCTCATTTAAGGCCGATGCAAAACTGATTGAACTGGCAAAGGAAAGCTGTGCAAAGGTTGTGCCGCAGATTGGCGTGCATGTGGGCAGAGTTGTCAGCGGCGATCAGTTTATTTCAGACAAGGCGGTAAAGGAAAGAATCAGTGCCAATTTTGACGGTTACTGCACGGAAATGGAGGGCGCAGCGATTGCACAGGCTGCATATTTAAACGGTGTGCCGTTTGTCATCTTACGTGCAATTTCCGATAAGGCAGATGACAGCGCGACCATGGATTATCCGACATTTGAAAAACAGGCAATCCACAACTCTGTTCTTTTATTAAAGGAACTTGTTTCCCGCATTGCCTAGTCGCAAAAGCTTAAAATAAGACGAATATCCCCGATATTTGACGAACGATTTATCGCAGAAATGCTTTTCAATTTAGCATTTCTGCGATATTATTATGTTACGTAATTGAAAGGCAGTATGGCTTATGGGAAAGGAGTGTAAACAAGCCTTAAATGAAAGCTTGTTTGCAACAAGTTGTTCAGAAATGGGGAAGTATGAAAATAATAGTAGTGTTGATGGCAGTGGTGTTTATGGCGGGGATGGCTATCTGGCTGTTTTATTTAAAATTGCTATGAGATGATACAGGATATCCGCAGCGGAACAAGAAAAGTGCCGGTGATCCGCAAGGCAGTCGACAAGTATGATGACTGCTGTAAGCTGGAGATTGCAGTGAATAACACCGAAGTTTTGTGGAAAAGATTATCGAAAATGAGAAAATTTGTGGACTGCGCATGAAAGCATGGCTGCGGATTGCGGAAATGGTCAAATATGGGATTGCTTTACTGGGAATATTTTCGGCGGTTCTTTTAAGGGAAATACAGATGAAGTCTATATCTGTGCGGCGGTCGCGGCGATGTGCTGTGTGTCCCTGCATTTTATGGACTGTATGGCAGATGTGGACGGCTATTTAAAGGATACGGTTGTGGAACTCGTGGATTATCTGAAAACAGTGGCGCCGTGCGCAGTGAAGCGGGAAAAGTGATGGCTGCAAAATTAAAAGGGAAAGCCGCCAGTGAGTTTATGAAAATGAACAGAAGATATGATAAAATCTGTGCGGCAAAAGGACATTTTTCTTGAAAAACAACGTCAAATGTTATAATTTGATTAATAAAAGAACTGTACAAACAGACGAAAGGAGTTTTGACAATGAAGATACTGATACTGGATTCAATTACTTTGGGAGATGACATTTCACTGGATAAGTTAAAGGAACTCGGCGAAGTGATTACATATCCGCAAAGCAGCAGGGAAGAAGCAAAACAGCGGATTACAGAACACAATCCGGAAGTCATTATTACCAATAAAGTTGTGATTGACGAAGCGGTATTATCCGGTGCACCGGCGGTAAAATGATTGCAGAAACCGCCACAGGCTATAACAACATTGACCTTGCCTATGCAAAGGCACATGGCATAACGGTTGCCAATGTTGCGGGATATTCCACACAGTCTGTCATTCAGCATACCTTTGCGCTGTGTTTCTATCTGCTTGAAAAGTTGAGCTATTATGATAACTATGTAAAATCCGGTGCATATATTAACAGTCCGTGTTTTACGCATTTTGATGCAAGATTCCATGAACTTGCAGGCAAGACATGGGGCATTATCGGACTCGGTGCTATCGGCAGGGTGTGGCAAAATTGCAGAAAGCTTTGGCTGCAAGGTGATTTATTATTCAGCAAGCGGACATACTTATGATGTACCGTATGAGCGTGTTGAATTTGATGAAATTTTAGCGCAGTCAGACATTTTATCCATTCATGCACCGCTGAATCAGAATACGGAAAATCTGATGAATAAGGCGGCATTTGAGAAGATGAAAAACAGCGCCATTTTAATTAATGTCGGACGTGGTCCGATTGTAAATGATGAGGATCTGGTAGCCGCTTTGAATGAAAATCAGATTGCGGCAGCAGGACTGGATGTGCTGACAAAAGAACCGGTTGAAGCAGACAATCCGCTCAATTCCGTAAAAGACAGTACAAAACTCATTGTAACGCCACACATTGCCTGGGCAACCGTAGAAGCCCGAACAAGACTGATGGATGAAGTGTACGAAAATATTAAGGCATTTACGGAAGGCAAAGCACGCAATGTTGTCGGATAAATTTTAATTGTTGAATGAAAAAACGGCTGTTCACCCGGATTGCAGGAGTGGACAGCCGTATATATAAAATGAATACGGATTGACTTCCTCATCGCAGTCCGTTCTTTTATATTGCAAATAAAATAAAAGTATGTTATCTTATTAATAGAATATATTCTAAAACTAAGTTTTAAAGCATGATTTTTATAAATCAGTATGTCTTTAAAATCTAAAATTTTCAGTTGAATGTGTATTTAATATTCAGACTGAAATTTCTATTGGCATTTTCTGAGGATTTTATACGAAAAATCCGGGCTGAATCAATAAAATATTCAAAAATCAGCAAAAATCTTGCCGGCAGTTCCACAAGTCCAGTATAATAAAAGAAAGGAAGAATGCATGGATAATACACCATACGATGACGTATTCCGTACACTTTTAACCGACTGTACGGAGTTAATGATTCCGGTTGTGAATGAAATTTTTCATACAAAATATACCGGAGAAGAAACTGTCTGCCTGCTTCAAAACGAGCATTTCATCAAGATGCCGGACGGCAGAGAGCAGGAGAGAATCACCGATTCCAGTTTTGAAATAATCAGTAAAGAAACGGAAACGGATTTTACACGAGGGAAAACAGAAAGAAAGGAAAGCGCAGCACAAGCTGTCAGCCGCAGTGCGGTACAGCACAGGCGGTATCATATCGAATGCCAGAGTACGGAAGACGGCAGTATGATAATCCGTATGTTTGAGTACGATACGCAGCTTGCACTGGAAAATAAAGAGCTGACAGCGGATACCCTGACGGTGCGGTTTCCCGATTCTGCGGTGGTATCGCTAAGACATACGCAAAATACACCGGAGGAGATGACGGTAAAAGTGCAGACACCCGGCGGAAAAGTTTCTTATAAAGTGCCTGTATTAAAAATAAAGCGATACACCGTCAACGAACTGTTTGAGAAAAACTGTTCTTTCTGATACCGTTTCATATCTTTGTGTATGAAAAGGATTTTAAAGAACTCGAAGAAAATAAGAAAAGTTAAAACAGCTGGAGGAAGAATATGCCGCAATCCGTGAACGGCTTGAAATTGCCTGCCAGATGGGTGATTTAACGGAGTATCCGAAAGTTGTAATTCTTGCAATGTCACGCAAAGTAATAGAGCATTTAGCGGCAAAGTACGAAAAGTAGCGAAGGGAGTGAGTCAGCAAATGGGCGGAAAAGTATTAAACTATGAAGCAAAAGACATCTTAAACCGGGGACGCGCGGAAGGACGGCGTGAGGGAGAAGAACAGACCAAAATCCAGATTGCAAAAACTGCTTGCATTTGGCAATGACATTCAATCGGTAGCAGACTTGGCAGAACTGCCAGAAGAAACAGTTGAGAAGCTGGCACGGTCGACGAATCAGTCAAAACGCTGATACACAGATATTTTGTTACAGTCTAAAAGTTCCAATACACATTTACAAAAATAAATGTGTATTGGAACTGTATTTATTAAAAAATTATTGCAAGAATAGTCTTTTGTATTAGTCTTCTTCAATCACCTGAATTTCCATATAAGAAAAGTCAATGCTGTCAATAAAATTATCCTGATAGAAACGGACTTTGGAATGACGTTTAAACTCCGCAACATTGGAATCCAGCCAGATAGGCTCGCTTAAATCAAAGGCATAGCAGGCACTGTGGATACCGTCAAAATTTTCGGGTACGGTTTGTGGCCGCATCATCATTTTCCACCACCATATCCTTGAGCAGATGATTGCTGTCATCAAATAATTTACACCATAATCGGAACATCTTAATTTTCCCGCCTTTCATTTGAGGATTCTTTGAAAAATCACGGCTGTCTAAGACAACGGTAAACGGACCGTCATTTTCAAGGTCAACACGCATATGTGCACCGAAGCTTCCGGTTTCTACTTTGGTGACTTTTCGCGGCACAATGCAACAAATTTCTCGTATAAAGCATCGGCACGGTCCGGTTCAAGGGCATCAAAAAGCTTGGACGGTTTCCCTTGCGGCAGTCTGCGTAAAGTGTAAACTGGCTTACGACAAGCAGTTCGCCACCTACGTCCAAAAGGGAAAGATTGATTTTGTCATTTTCATCAGAGAAAATCCGCAGCTTTGTGATTTTATCCACAAACTTTGGCAGCATTTCTTCAGTATCTCCTTTTCCGGCGCCGAATAAAATCAGCAGTCCTTTACCGATAGAACCGACCGTTTGACCGTCAACGGTGACACTTGCGTGATTGACACGCTGTATTACAAATTTCATTTTAAATCTCCATTCTTCAAAACAGCCGGCAGTCCGTTAAAAGAAGCGGCTGTCCGTGTATGTTCATATTTTTAGGATACAGTGATTGTAATGGATAATCGGGAGAATGACAAGGGGAAGAACAAAAATTATTATATTGGAAAAATTTAAAAAAAAATCCCCGGTCAGCCGCGACACGGGTTTCCGGGGATTTCACCTAAAATGTTATTCAGTTTTAGAAATTGACATTTAAATGTCTTGGAAGACCGTCAACCATAATTGGTGAAAGTTCAGCCTGAATGAGTGGTCTGATATAGTGAATCAGATCATCTGTAACATAGTCGTCATCTGTAATCCATTCTAACGGAATCTTCTTTTCCACATTGGCAATATCATGAACATCATGTGTTTCTGTAATGCACATATATGGGTCATCAGAAATTCTCTTTAAGACAACGACCTGTCCTGTAGCACCCTCAAAAGCTGCCTTTACAGCTGCACCACCTACGTTGAAGGCCTCTGTGATATCCGTACGGGAAGTCATGTGTGCGGCACAACGCTGCATGGTAGAAAGTTCAATTGCTCTTGTCTTGATGCCGAGTTCAGAACCAATCTTGTTTGCAAGGAACTTTGCAGAACCTGCTAACTGCTTGTGTCCGAATGCATCGACAAATTCTACGTGGTCAGAAAGTTCAAATACGTATCTGCCGTCAGCAACCTTAATACCTTCTGAAATCGCAATAACCATAGAACGACCCTGTTCGCTTAAAGATTTTACTCTTGCCATGAACTTGTCAATATCAAATACCTTTTCAGGAAGGTAAATCATATCTACGCCTTCACAGTCTTCACCCTTTGCAAGAGCAGCAGCAGCAGTCAGCCATCCGGCATTACGTCCCATGATTTCAACAATTGTGATTGTCGGATAATCATAAACAAGACCGTCACGGATAATTTCTTTCATCGTTGCCGCAATATACTTGGCAGCACTACCGTAACCCGGTGTGTGGTCAGTAACAGCGAGGTCATTATCGATAGTTTTTGGAACACCCATAAATTTAATGTCACTGTTTACAAGATTTGCATAATCGGAAAGCTTCTTAATGGTATCCATGGAATCGTTACCACCGATGTAGAAGAAGTATTTTACTTCCAAATCTTCAAGTGTCTTAAAGATTTTTTCATATACAGCTTTATCTTCATTTACCTCCGGCAGTTTGTAACGACAGGAACCCAGATAAGAAGATGGGGTTCTCTTTAACAAATCGATGTCAATATCAGTCTTAATCTTTTCAGAAAGGTCAACATACTGTCCGTCCAGCAGCCCCTTGATGCCGTGAAGCATACCGTATACTTTTTTTGCCCCTCTGTCACGTGCAGTTTTGTATACACCTACCAGACTTGAGTTAATTACTGATGTTGGACCACCAGACTGACCAACGATTACATTTCCAATCATAAAATCCTCCATTCCTCCGCATTTGCGGTAATATCATCGTGGGACGACACAACTTTAAAAGGCATAAAACCCCCTTGGAAAGGCGGAAAATATGTAATCTTTTCTATGATGTTCCACGAATTCTTATAATTGCATTGTAGCATAAATAAATAAGATGTACAAGTAGCATAAAATAGAACTAAAAAAAATAAAAATTTAATAAAAACTCAAAAAAGACAGAAAATAAAAACAATTGTAACCACAGGGATTTAATACAACCCCCATTTGTGGTAAAATGTGCGTAAGCAATGAGCCGTGCCGGTTAAAAGCGGAAAGAAGTGCCGTGCTTGCACAAGGCGGCAGAAATGGAGAGAAATATGTATTTAGATAAAGAAAAAGCTGTAAAAGCATTTATGGGAACGGGAGAAAAAAACGCAGCCGGAGAAGATTTGGTCACATTTTTGGAAAAATATGACCCGCATAAATACCAGAATCCGTGCAATACCGTAGATATGGCGGTATTTGCCTACAATGAATCCGAAAAGAAAGTGACCAAAGTACTGCTGATTCAGCGGGGAAACCACCCAAGCATCGGATGGTGGGCGCTGCCGGGCGGATTTGTGGAGTACAGGGAAAATCTCGAAACGGCGGCAGCAAGAGAATTACAGGAAGAAACAGGAATTGAGCATTTAAGCTTTGAACAGTTAAAAACATATGGTGCATATGACAGGGACCCGCGTACGCGGATTATCACAACTGCCTATATTGCGCTGGTGCCGGAGGGACTTCTGCAAGAAAAAGCTGGCGATGATGCTAAAAATGCAGGCTGGTTTACAATAAAAGATACCGAAATTTCAAGAAAAAACAACGCAGACGGTACAGTCTGCGCGACGCATCGGTTATGCCTTGAAAATAAGGAACTGGCAGTCCGCACGGAATCCCAGGTCCGTGTAGAGTGGAGTCCGGGTGCGGTACTTGAAAATAAAACCTATACGATGGAACACACGACCCTGCTGGCTTCTGACCACAGTGCCGTCATTCTGGAAGGATATGAGTATCTGGTAAAAAGACTGGCGGACAGACCGTAGCTGCCATTTTGCGGGTCGGAAAAAAGACCGATGTGCGGTGGATAAAAGGTAAAAAGCATGAATAAAAATGTCACAAATACCAGTACAAAAACAGGCAGAATCAGCGGAACCGGACGATGCGGTTTGTGGTAGGAAAATGTATTATAATATGGAAGACACGCATACCGGTAAAAGGTATAGTGGGCGTATAAAACAGCAATAAAATAAATAGCGATGTTTACCCAGTCCAGATTAAAGCCTAAAATACCGTTGATGCCGTAAAATAAGACGACAACGGCTGCCATGCCGCAGAGTTCGCCAAATGCCGCGCCGTCCCAGTAGCAGGATAAAAACATTTTTTTCAGACTGCGGTTGGAAATAGGTGCATTGCCGCCTGCAATACCGGCAAAACAGCCGATTACAAGCAGTAAAAGAAACGGAAAAAACAATAGCTTTAAATGTTCCCATGTAGACTCATTGACAGGAACAAAAGGGGCAATCAGACGGCTCTGACCGAAAAAATCAAAGGCAAAGTGACAGGCAGTGCCAAGCGCCGCAGTAAGGATAAAAGAAACTGCGGTAAATATTTTTAAGCGCGTAAGTTTCTGGGTGACAGTATTCATAAAACTCCAATCCGCCGGAATACGGCATATACAAAGGTTTGATGATGACATCATAAGATAGTGTATCCATAAAAGAATGCAAATATAACACAGAAACCGAATACAAAAATCAGAAAGGACATTTAAAAATGGCAAAACAGACGTGGAAACCGGGAAATATGTTATATCCCGTACCGGCAGTGATGGTGAGTTGCCAGCGCGAGGGCGGAAAACCGAATATTATTACCGTGGCATGGGCAGGAACAATCTGTTCAGATCCGGCAATGCTTTCAATTTCCGTAAGGAAAAACCGATATTCCTATGACATTATAAAGGAAACAAAAGAATTTGTTGTAAATCTGACGACAAAGCAGTTATGCCGTGCAACCGATTACTGTGGTGTGCGTTCCGGCAGGGATGTTGATAAGTTTCAGGAAATGCACCTGACACCGCAGCCGTCAGAAAAGGTAAAAGCACCGGGCATTGCGGAAAGTCCGGTCAATATAGAGTGCCGTGTGACACAGGTGCTTGAACTGGGCACACACGATATGTTTCTGGCAGAAGTCGTGGCGGTGCGGGTTGATGATGATTACATGGATGAAAAAGGCAGATTTGACTTAAATGCGGCAGATTTAGTGACATATTCCCACGGTGAATATTTTACACTGGGTAAAAAGCTTGGCACATTCGGATATTCCGTAGCAAAAAACAAACCCCAAAGCATTGCCGGAAACAACCCGAAACACAAGTCTAAAAGCAGCACAAAAAAAGGTGTAAAAGCGAAAGGCAGAAGCGGTAAACATACCCGAAAAGAAAAAGGAAAAAAGTAAGACAAAAAGGGGGCATTTTCGTTGAAAATCACACAGTTGTCCATTAAAAATTTTAAATCCGTAGAGGAACTGGTAATCCGTGATATTGAAGACGTACTTATTTTAGTCGGAAGAAACAATGCCGGAAAATCTGTCATGCTTGATGCAATCCGCGCGGTATCCGGCGATTATGCCATATCCGAAGCGGATTTTCACCACCGGGACGGCAATATTACCATCGGCATACAGCTTCTGATTACAGATGAAGATTTAGAGTATCTGCATCAGAACGGCATTGTCGGTAATTTCAAGCAGTTCTCACTGTGGAAAGAAAATTTTTGTAAAAAGCTGCCGTCCTATCAGGAAACGGAGGATGGCGGCACGCTTGAATTTGAATACATTTACGGCAGAAACGGCATCGTACGCTATAAAGACGGTTATTTTAAAAACAACCGTTATATCAAAAGTATTTTTCCGAAAATCTATTTCGTGGACCAGTACCGTGACAAGGAAGATATCAGTCAGGATTTGATTTTATTACAGCAGGATACCGGACTGCAGGCACTGCGGGACGACCGGTGCATTTTTGATGAAAACGCAAATGCCACCAGTGCTTTGAATGTATCGGCGTAATCCAGAAAAACGCCGGAACAGCTGACACTGATGGAAACGAGCCGCCTGTTGCAGTACAAATTATTTACGTGTAATTTAAACCGGTTGTCAGAGCGTTTAAACTACTATTTCAGCCGCAACGGCGGGCAGTCCCATGAAATTCATTATGAGATTAAATTTGATGCGGACGAATTGTTTAAAATTGATACCGTTGTGCGTATGCGCGGCAGCAAAAGAGGGCGGACTGGATGCGCTCGGTGAAGGCTTAAAAGCATTTACATTTTATCCCTGCTTCAGACCTATGTGGATACAAAAACACAGCACCGTATATTATTATGGTAGATACACCGGAAATTTATCTGCACCCGCAGTTAAAAGGTTGCGAGTGAAATCCTTTACCGGCTGTCCAAAAAGAATCAGGTTATATTTTCCACGCACGAGCCGGAAATGCTGTTTAACTTTACATCGGGACAGATCCGTCAGGTGTATTCCGACAGCAGGTACAATACGTGTGTACGTGAAGACACCGACTTGGATGCCATTTTAAATGATCTGGGTTACACGGCAAATGACTTGATGAATGTGAGCTTTGTCTTTATTGTTGAGGGTAAGCAGGATAAGAGCCGCCTGCCGCTGCTGCTTAAAAAATATTATTCCGAGGTCTATGATGAGTCCGGACAGCTCAAGCGCATTGCGATTATTTCCACCAACAGCTGCACGAATATCAAGACGTATGCCAATTTAAAATACATTAATTCCGTTTATTTAAAGGACAGTTTTATGATGATCCGGGACAGCGACGGCAAAAACAGGATGCAGTTAGGACAGCAGCTTTGCAAATATTACGGCGACCGGTCACATGAAGATAAAGGCAATCTTCCACGGGTTACGGAGAAAAATGTGCTGATTTTAAAATATTATTCGTTTGAGAATTATTTTCTGTTTCCGGAAGTCATGGCGCAGATTGGTGTTGTAAAAGTGTCGATGCGTTTTACGACATTTTGTGGAGTAAATATCAGGAATATCTCTATAAATTAACAAGTGTGAAAGCTATGTTAAAAAACGGGGATAAAGATACAGTCCCGTCAGGACATTGTGGATAACATTGAAAATATCCGGATTTACGTGCGCGGTCACAACCTGTACGACATTTTCTACGGTCGTTATAAAAGCAGGAAAATGAAATCCTGACGAAATACATTGAAGCTGCGCCGCGGGAAATTTTCGCGGATATTCTTGAAAAATAGATGCGTTTGTCTACTTTGATTCGCGTAAAAAGAAGAATAACACTACAGGCTTAAAGGGGCGGACATCAAAGATGCCCGCTCTTTACAAATTGCTCCGGATATGGTAACATGACAAATATTACAAAAGTGTTACAAAACAGTAAACTACACAGTTTATGGATTATGTTATAGATTATGATAGAAATGCCGTCACACGGCAGAAATGGAGAGTCATGTCACATTTTACCAAATATGGGAAAAGAATGAGACTGATGCTGCTGACAGCAATGTTTGTTGCCAGTATGGTATGCTTATTTGCAATACCGTTTGTAGAAAAGAATCTTTTAAATAATCAGGTAGCGTATTACCGTATAGAAGTAAACGGAACAGAAGTCGGGGCTGCCAATTCCCGCGCAGATGCGGCAAAAGCGCTTGCAGATGCAAGAGGACGGCTTTCCCGCATTTATCCTGATGTTGTATATATGGAGCCGGGTATACGGTAATTAAAGAGAGCCATCTTACGGCGGAACGCATGAGTGAGGAAGAACTCTCAGACAGTATCTATAGTGCATTATTTTCCAGTATAACAGATGTGAATTCACAGATTGCCTATATGGTCAGAATGGACGATGCAACGGTTACACTTGCAAGTCTGGATGATGTGTATACGCTGCTTTCCCGTGGAACAGCAGTATGACACCCAAAAGAGTATACGGTGCAGTTAAATGCCACAGGCAGCAGCGGAGATTATACCGTCAGCTTTGAAAAGACCCAGACGGATGCCAGCAAAGACATCGTATCTGCGGTACTAAGCGGACAGGCATCCACGACACAGGAAGACGGAACGGTCGTGCATGATGGGATTACATCCATTGATTTTGCGCAGAATGTAACTGTCAGCGAAGTTCTTCTTGCAAAGACCGGGATTGTCAATGTGGACACGGCTTACGAAGCAGTTACAAAATCATCAGAAAACCGTGTGTTATATGAAGTAAAGGCGGGAGAAACCGTTGAATCCGTCGCTTCCGATTACAGAATTGATAAAGAACAGATTTACGAATGGAATACGCAGCTGGATACGGATTCGGTGCTTGCAGAGGGTGAGATGATAACACTTTCTGTACCGGAAACCCTGCTGTCTGTTGTGATGACAAAGCGTGAAACATATGATGAGACGTATCGTGCAACACCGCAGTATATACAGGATGAGGAAGCACAGAAGGGTAAGAATACGATAGAGGAAGAAGGAAGCACAGGAACCAGAAAGGTTACGGCAGAGGTTTCCTATATTAATGGAAGACGGACAGATACGAAGATTATAGATGAAAAAGTCCAGACAGAATCGCAGCCACAGGTGATTTCAGTGGGTACGAAGTCAGACAGTGCGTATGGGTTACCGGTTTCCGGACAGTTTGGCGGAAATGTAAATAACGGTGTCATCTGGCTTGCAAAAGAGCGGACATCTGTTTATGCGGCGGCAGAGGGTACGGTGACACGTACCGGATGGTATGCAGATTACGGATATTGTATTGACATTACACATAAAGACGGCTCCGTAACAAGATATGGACACCTTGATGCAATTGGTGTGGTAAAAGGGCAGAATGTGACAGCAGGACAGCTGATTGCCAACAGCGGCAGTACCGGAAACTGCGATGAACCGTGTCTGTATTTTGAGCTGTGGATAAACGGCAGCACCGTAAATCCACTGCGCTTTATTCAGTAAAAGATAGTTCTTATGTATCAGATAAAGCATATACTGTAAATGCGCCTTTGCAAAACAAAGCTATTTTCGCAAGGTTTTTTTGGCTATACTCTTTACAAATGTGATGTTTATGTTATAATTTAACAGAATATGTTGAAAATAATAATGAAGTTGATATAGATAAGATAGAGGTGCATAACAATGGAACAGTATGTGATTAAGGGTGGAGTACGCCTTCAAGGAGAAGTTTCCATAGGTGGAGCAAAGAATGCAGCACTCGGCATTCTCGCTGCTGCGATTATGACAGATGAAACGGTAACGATAGAAAACGTGCCGAATGTACGGGATATTCGTGTACTTTTACAGGCAATTGAGGGGATTGGTGCAAAGGTTACTTATGTATACAATAATTCCGTTCAGATTAACGGTGGTTCTATCAGTGATATTAATGTAGATTACGAATATATTAAGAAAATCAGGGCGTCATATTATTTACTGGGCGCACTGCTTGGAAAGTATAAGGAATCCCAGGTGGCTCTTCCGGGCGGATGTAATATCGGAAGCCGTCCGATTGACCAGCACATCAAGGGCTTTAAGGCTCTGGGTGCGGAAGTGGATATTTCCTACGGAAAGATTCATACAAAGGCAGAAAAGCTTGTGGGCAGCCACATTTATTTTGATGTCGTGACAGTCGGCGCAACAATTAACCTGATGTTAGCTTCCTGCATGGCAGAAGGCGATACGATTCTTGAAAATGCAGCAAAAGAGCCGCATATCGTAGATGTAGCGAACTTCTTAAATGCAATGGGCGCGAATATCAAAGGGGCCGGAACAGACGTTATCCGTATTAAAGGCGTTTCCCGTCTGCACGGTACGACGTATTCGATTATTCCGGATCAGATTGAAGCGGGAACATTTATGTTTGCGGCAGCAGCAACCAAAGGTGATATTACGGTAAGAGATGTCATTCCAAAACATCTGGAATCTTTATCTGCAAAGCTGCTTGAAATCGGATGTCAGGTCATTGAAGGTGATGACAGCGTACGTGTTATTGGCAGTGAAGAATTAAAATCTACCAATGTAAAGACACTCCCGTATCCGGGATTTCCAACGGATATGCAGCCACAGATGGCAGTTGTTCTTGCACTTGCCAACGGTTCAAGCATGGTAACGGAAAGCATTTTTGAAAACCGTTTTAAATATGTAGACGAATTAAACCGCATGGGCAGCAAGATTAAGGTAGAGGGTAACACCGCTTATATCGAAGGTGTATCCGGATTTACAGGCGCACAGCTTGCAGCACCGGATTTACGTGCGGGTGCGGCACTTGTACTTGCAGCACTTGCAGCGGAAGGCATTTCCGAAATTGAGGACATTGAATATATTCAGAGAGGGTACGAAGATTTTGAAGGAAAGTTAAGAAGTCTTGGTGCTTTAATTGAACGTGTCGATTCAGAAAGAGATGTACAGAAATTTAAATTAAAAATCGGCTGATGAAAACTGGTATACACTGATGCGGAAACGTGGGTGTGTACCAGCCTTTTTACTTTTATTACTAATATTTAATAAAATTTATTGTTTGTTTTGATAAAAATAAGACAATTTGTGATATGATAAATTTGGTATTTATCTATTTCACACACGCATTTTGTGTCCGTGCGCACAGAACACAAATTCATTATGCGGACCGGAATCATATAGGCTGCAGAATATAGCTAAAATAGACGTAGGGCGTGCGCAGAAATGAAGATGACAATGAAACTGAAAAATAAATTAATATTAACTTTTTGCATTATGAGTATTCTTCCGATGGTTCTGTGCGGACTGGTTATCTGCGGCATGTATAAAATCCATGCACAGAATATGTACCAGACCTATGAGATAGACAGTCAGACATTTCTGATTGATTTTTACTCGCCGATGGAGCTGATGGGAAAGATTACGGAAAATATTTATGACGATATCCGTGAAATTGCAGAGGAAAATCCGGAAAAGTTTAACGATGAAAGCTATCTGGAGCATATTGATTACAGACTGTCAGAGAAGCTCTCAGAGCTGGTTGTCCGTAAAAACGGGGTCTATACATATCAGTCAGAGGTGCTTAAAGGAAAAAATATTGATGAGCTGCTTCCGGCATATGATGAAGATGAGAACATTTGTGATGTGGCACTTTATAAGGGCGGCGACTACCAGACACTGGTAAAGCAGATTAATTTTTCCGACAGTCAGGGCAATGAATACAGTGTATCCATTCTGACATCATTAAATCAGATTGTACCGCAGCTGAAAATGTTTGCAATCGAACTGTTTGCGGCAGTTTTTCTGATACTGGTGATTACAAGCCTGATACTGAATCTGTGGATATACCGTTCCGTTGTGACACCGCTTAATAAGCTGAAGCTGGCGACACATAATATACAGGCGGGTAATTTTGATTTTGAAATGCCGAATGTCCCGAAAAATGAAATCGGTGATGTGTGCCGTGATTTTGAGGAAATGCGTGTCATTTTAAAGCAGTCGTCCGAAGACAAGATTCGTTCCGATATGGAAGAAAAAGAGCTGATCCGCAATATTTCACATGATTTAAAGACACCGCTGACGGCGATTAAAGGTTATGTGGAAGGGATTCAGGACGGTATTGCGGATACACCGCAGAAGCAGGAAAAGTATCTGCGTACAATTGCCAATAAGGTCAATGATATGGACAAGCTGATTGATGAGCTGACGATTTATTCCAAGTTAGATACCAATCGTGTGCCGTATTCCTTTGCAAAGATTCCGATTAAGGGATATTTTGATGACTGCTGTGAGGAGATTAAGATTGACTTAGAAGCGCAGGGCATTGATCTGGATTACCGTTGTTATGCGGGGGATGATGTGTTTATCGTTGCAGATGCGGAACAGTTAAAGCGTGTCATCAACAATATTGTCAGCAACTCCGTAAAATACCGCGACGAAAGCCGGAAAGAAAAAATTACAATTGCCGTTTATGACGAGGGTGATTATGTACACATTCTGCTGGCAGACAACGGAAAAGGCATTGGGGCAAGAGAACTGCCGCGTATTTTTGAACGTTTTTACAGAACGGATTCATCAAGAAACAGCAGGCAGGGCGGAAGTGGTATCGGACTTGCCATTGTTAAAAAAATTATTGAAGACCACAAGGGAAAAATCTGGGCAGAAAGTGTGGAGGGCGAAGGAACAGCCATGCATATCAATCTGTTAAAATATAAAGATAATTCCCATTATTGTATAGAAGATAAAAGTGGAAAAAAGAGTGCAAAGGGACTCAGATAAAATGTAACACAGAAATGTAAAACAGAAAGGAAATTGGGGTATGAGCAGAGTATTAATAGTAGAAGATGAAGAAGCCATTGCAGAAATTGAAAAAGATTATCTGGAATTAAGTGATTTTGAAGTTGTCATTAAGTCAGACGGTACACAGGGACTGGCAACCGCTTTAAATGAAGATTTTGATATTATGATTTTAGATGTCATGCTGCCGGGAACGGACGGTTATGAAATCTGCCGTCAGGTCCGTGAAGTCAAAAACACACCGATTATCATGGTATCGGCAAAGAAAGAAGACATTGATAAAATCCGCGGACTGGGTGTCGGCGCAGATGATTATATGACAAAGCCGTTCAGTCCGAGCGAACTGGTGGCAAGAGTAAAAGCACATCTGGCAAGATATGAGCGCTTGGTCAGCAGTGCAAAGCAGGAAAATGATGTGATTGAAATCCGCGGCATTAAGATTGACAAGACGGCAAGACGTGTTTTTGTCAACGGCGAGGAAAAAGTTTTTACGACGAAGGAATTTGATCTGCTGACATTCCTTGCAGAGCACCCAAACCACGTATTTACAAAGGACGAACTGTTTAAAGAAATCTGGGATATGGATTCTATCGGTGATATTGCAACCGTTACCGTGCATATCAAAAAGATTCGTGAAAAGATTGAGTATGATACGTCAAAGCCGCAGTATATTGAAACCATCTGGGGTGTCGGATATAGATTTAAAATGTAATATAGGGTATGATAACAGCCTGTGGTGTTTTGCATCATAGGCTTTTACTATGAAAATGAAGAAAAGGGTATGGATAAAATGGCTAGGAAAACAAAATACGAAATACGAACGTTAAAAACGGAAACGGATGATGTCAACCAGTATAATGCGCTGCTCCGGTACGCTTTTCAGGTGACAGAACAGGAACTGGCAGAAACCGGCTGGCGGGACGATGAGATTAAACAGTCCAAGTTCCCGGTCTTAGACCGTGCGGACGTGCTGGGCTGTTTTGACGGAAAGACACTCATTTCGCAGTTTGCGGTTTATCCGCTCAAAATGAATATTTACGACACGGTTTTTCAGATCGGATTTGTAACAAGTGTCTGCACCTATCCGGAGTATTCGGGACACGGCATTATGAAAAAACTGATGGTAAAAAGTTTGACCAATATGCGGCATAAGGGACAGTCTTTCGCACTGCTTTATCCGTATTCCATTCCACTTTATCACAAGCTGGGCTGGGAAATTGTATCCAATAAAATTTCTTATACGGTCAAGGACCGCCAGATACCGGCGAAAGCGACCGCACCGGGCTATGTGCGCCGCGTGGACTGGGGAAATGCGGATTTTATGAATCTTCATTCGACCTTTGCTTCCATCACACACGGCTGTCTGTTCCGCAATGCGCTGGCATGGGAAGAATACTGGCGCTGGGACGAGGACGACACCAACGTGGCAGTCTATTACAATGAAGCGGACAAGCCGTGCGGTTACATGGTTTATCTGATCAAGTCCGACATTATGCACATAAAAGAAATGATTTATTTAAACCGTGAGGCACAGCAAGGCTTGTGGGAGTATATCCGTGCGCATGAATCCATGATTGATGAAGTCCGCGGAAACACCTATTTTAGCGAGCCGATAGCCTTTGAAATGGATGACGGCGATATCCGCGAAATGATTCGTCCGTACTGCATGGGCAGAATTGTCGATGTGGAGCAGTTCTTTGAAAATTATCCGTGTGACCCAGACGAAAAACCGGTGCGGATTGCATTTGAACTGCATGATGAACTGCTTTCATGGAATAATAAGACGGTGACGGTGCTGTTTGAGGACGGACACTGTAAAATTACAAAAGAACCCGCAGATTATACCTTAAAAATGAGCATTGCGACACTCACAACCCTGCTTTTAGGATACAAGACCGCAGAACGTCTGTATGAAATGGAGCGGATAGAAGGCACGGAGGAAGCTGCAGAACATTTAGATGATGTATTGTTTCACAAGATTCCGTATATTTCGGATTATATTTAATGAGAATTTTATATTTAACCAGTTCTGTCGGCAGCCTGAAAGATGCACTGCGTTTTTCCTTTGAAAACCGCACATAAAGAGGTGCCGGATTTAGACAGAGCCTAGGGAATATAAGAACAGGGGGAGTTGACAGCATTGGTATAATAAAAGATAAGGAAAAGATTAGAACTTGCCGTAAAGGCAGAAAGGAAGATAATCATGACAAAGGTAGATATTATTTCAGGATTTTTAGGTGCAGGAAAAACCACTTTAATCAGTAAATTATTAAAAGAAGCATTAAAGGACGAGCAGGTCGTTCTGATAGAAAACGAATTTGGCGAAATCGGTATTGACGGTGGATTTTTAAAGGATTCCGGCGTGGAAATCAGGGAAATGAATTCCGGCTGTATCTGCTGTTCACTGGTAGGCGACTTCGGTACATCTTTAAAGGAAGTTGTTGACAAGTACCATCCGGACAGAATCATCATCGAGCCGTCAGGTGTCGGCAAGCTCTCCGATGTCATTAAGGCAGTAAAGGACCTTCATATCGAAAATGAAATCCGCTTAAACAGTGCATCAACTGTAGCAGATGCTTCTAAAGTAAAAGTATACATGAAGAACTTCGGTGAATTCTTCAACAACCAGATTGAACATGCAGGCACAATCATTTTAAGCCGTACACAGAATGTCAGCGAAGACAAGTTAAAGAAGGCTATTGAACTGATTCGTACAGTCAATGCCAATGCACATATTATTACGACACCTTGGGATGACTTAGAGGGTACACAGATTTTAGGTGCCATGGAAAACGTAACGAACCTCGAACTGGAAATGCTTGCAGAAGCAGCTGAAAAAGCGCATGAAGAACATGAACACGAGCATCATCACCATCATGACGGCGAGGAGTGCTGCTGTGGTCATCATCACGATGAGGACGAACACGACCACCATCATGACCACGATGAGGACGAACACGAACATCACCATCACGGACATGACGAGGAATGTGGCTGCGGACATGACCATGACCACGAGGAACATGAACATCATCATCACGACCATGATGGCGAATGTGGCTGCGGACATGACCATCACCATGAAGGACATCATCATGCAGATGACGTATTCTCAAGCTGGGGTACAGAAACACCGAATAAATACGACAAAGAAACACTTGAAGACATCTTAAAGAAGCTTGCCAATACAGAAGAATACGGTAAGATTCTGCGTTCAAAAGGTATGCTTCCTTGCACGGACGGCACATGGATGTATTTTGATTTAGTACCGGGAGAATACGAAATCCGTGACGGCAAGGCAGATTTTACAGGAAGAATCTGTGTCATCGGTGCCGAATTAAAAGAAGATGCGTTAAAAACATTATTTGAAATCGCCTAAGCTCTGCGGCAATTCACAGGGACAGGAGTTGAAAGGAAGGACACATGGCAGAAGAAGAATACCAGATTCCGATATTTTTATAAACGGACAGTTAGACAGCGGAAAGACCCGTTTTATAACAGAAACAATTGAGATGGGACAGTTTGCGGAAGCAAAAATAAGCTGCTTATTGTATGCGAAGAAGGCGAGGAGGAGTACGATGAAAAAATGCTCAAAGATAACGGTGTGAGCATGGTTGTACTTGAAAAGAAGATTTAACCGAAGAAAAGTTAAAAGAACTGGATAAGCAGTATGACCCATGGATTGTTATTGTCGAGTACAACGGCATGTGGCCCGGCACTTTTAATGGGAACTGCAAAGCCGTTTGGCTGGCAGATTTACCAGTCCATTACACTGGTGAATGCAGAAACCTTCGGTGTACAGTGGGCAAATATGAAATCCATCATGGCTGAAATGGTTAAAAATGTAGATATGGTTATTTTTAACCGCTGCAGCAGCGGCATGGATCTTGGCAGCTATAGAAGAAGCATGAAAGCGTTAAATTCATACGTACAGATAGTCTTTGAAGACAAAACGGCGATATGATGTCCATTGCAGAGCAGCTTCCGTATGATGTCAATGCAAATGTGATTGAGGTCGATGACTGCGATTACGGCATCTGGTACATGGACGTTTCCGAGCGCCCTGAAGTGTATAAGGGTAAAACCGTACGCTTTAAGGGCAGGTTTTAAAAATAAATATTTTAAAGACAAAAATTTTGTACCGGGCAGAAAGGTCATGACCTGTTGTGCAGAGGATACTTCCTTTATCGGTTATATCAGTTTTACGATAAAATATCTTCTCTTGAAAATAGACAGTGGATTACGGTAACGGCACAGATTGCATATGAGTTCAGATGGCATATAAGAAAAAGGTCCGGTTCTTTATGTGCAGAAGGTAGAGCCGGCAGAAGCACCGGAAGACGAACTGGTTTACTTCTAAATAAAGAGAGGACAATACCGATGATTCAGGATATTTTACCACGCCATCTGGACAATCAGTTCAGGTGGATGACACCGCAGAAAAGCGATATTATTCTTTTATTTGAGGGTTCCAGTGTGCTTGCAAAATGGCAGGATGAAAAAATTTATTATCCTGATTACGAAGAATTCTGCACACAGACAGATGCGGCAAAATACACGTTTATTTATGTATTGTCTGTCGATGAAATCCAGTATTTTCTGGCAATGCGCAAAGGAGAAGTGCTGGAGGGCAGCTTTCAGGGAGAGCTTTCCGATGCGAAAGTGCATGAGGAATATCAAAGCGAATTAGACGGCTATGATTTTTTAGGTGTCAATATCTTCCGCAGTGCCGTACCGAAATACAGGGCATTTGCAGCGATTACGGCATATCATTTATATGGCTGGTACCGTGACAACCGTTTCTGCGGCAGATGCGGAAAACCGATGGTACACGATAAAAAGGAACGCATGGTGCGATGCATGTGCTGCAACAATATGGTGTTCCCGAAAATTTGTCCGGCGGTGATTATCGGCGTGACAGACGGGGACAGAATATTGCTCACCAAATATGCGGGAAGAACATATAAAAATTATGCACTGGTTGCCGGATTTACGGAAATCGGAGAAACGCTGGAACAGACCGTAGAGCGGGAAGTCATGGAAGAAGTAGGGCTTCACGTAAAAAATATCCGGTATTACAAGAGCCAGCCGTGGGCGTTAAGCGGTTCGCTGCTTGCGGGATTTTTTTGCGAACTGGACGGTGACGATACAATCAGCTTGCAGGAAGATGAGCTGTCTGTCGGGAAATGGGCCCATGCAGATGACCTTGAACTCGAAGATGACGGCATCAGCCTGACAAGAGAAATGATTTTAAAATTTAAAGAAGAACACGCCAAAAGATAAACGGATAACAGACATGCGGCAGAAAATTTACGCATATATTGAAGATGAATTTAGTATATTTCATGATTTCATGTGGAAATGGAGCAGCATGTTAAATTATTTGTGGGCGGCAATGATTGTAATCGGAATTGTATACGGCGCTTTTACCGGCAATATGACAGCTGTATCGGACGGAGCGCTCGATTCGGCAAAAGAAGCGGTTACGTTGTGCATTACCATGCTTGGTGTGATGTCTCTTTGGACGGGGCTTATGGAAATTGCCAATCGCTCAGGACTGATTGATAAATGTACCAAAGCGATTCTGCCATTGATGCAGTGGCTGTTTCCGGGTGTACCAAAAGACCACGATGCGATGCAGCATATTACCACCAATGTCATCGCCAATTTTTTAGGGCTTGGCTGGGCGGCGACACCGGCGGGACTGCGTGCAATGAAAGCGCTTTCAGAGTTAAACGTGGAAAACAGCCGCGCCAGCACAGATATGTGTACCTTTCTTGTAATTAATATTTCTTCGATTCAGCTGATTCCGGTCAATATTATTGCATACCGCAGCCAGTACGGCAGTGTGAATCCGACGGCAATTGTAGCACCGGCAATTCTTGCGACCACAGTCAGTACACTGGCTGCGATTGTATTTTGTAAGATAATGGCAGGAAAATCGGCATAACATTTGTACTGACGTCATATATTTATAATAATGTACAAAATGACGGTGGTTTCATGGGATTTATCGTTGCAGTATCCGCATTTATTATTCCACTCATTATTTTTTATGTGGTTGTGGACGGAATCATACATCAGACGGATGTCTATGATGTATTTGTTGAAGGTGCAAAAGACGGCATGAAAACGGTGGTGTCCATTCTTCCGACACTGATTGGACTGATGATGGCAGTTGGAATTTTGCGGGCATCCGGTTTCCTTGCGTGGATTTCCGCAAAGATCGGAATACTGACAGACCCGTTTGGGATTCCATCACAGATGATTCCTCTGATTATCGTCAGAATGTTCAGTTCTTCGGCGGCAACGGGGTTATCACTGGATTTGTTCCGGGAATATGGAACGGATTCTTACATAGGACTGATTACATCCATTATGATGAGCTGTACAGAAACGATATTTTATACAATGTCGGTCTATTTTCTGGCGGCAAAGGTGCGAAAGACGCGGTGGACGCTTGCGGGAGCACTTGTATCTACAGCAGCGGGAATTGCAGCAAGTGTTTTTCTGGCACGCCTGATGAGTTAAAAATAAAAAATGGAGGATTACAGGAAAATGAAAAAATATCTGGCAGAATTTCTCGGCACATTTATCCTGACATTTATGGTATGCGGGGCAGTCTCATTCACGGGTGGATATGCGGGGTATCTCGGTGTTGTCGGCATTGCGCTGACAGCCGGTTTTACGGTGGCGGTGCTGTTATACGTTTTTGGCACGGTATCGGGAGCACATTGTAATCCGGCAGTGTCGGCGGGCATGCTGATTGCCGGAAGGCTCAGTGTCGTGGATTTTATGGGTTATGTGGTATCACAGGTGTTTGGCGCACTTGCAGCGGCATTTGCCCTGTATGGATTGTCAAAGTCATTTGACGCACAGGTAATATCCCAGTATCAGTCCTATGGATATGATTTGGTCGGACTTGGCACAAATGGTTATGCAGATACATCAGCTTTCTTAAAAATTAATGTCTGGGGTGCATTTGTTACGGAGCTGCTCTTGACATTTGTCTTTGTGCTGGCATTTCTCTGTGTGACGGCGAAAACAGCGTACAAAAATGTGGCAGGGCTGGTAGCCGGTATGGCATTTTGCATGGCAGAACTGTTTGGACTGGTACTTACAGGCGCAGGAATCAATCCGGCAAAAAGCTTTGGTACAGCCTTTGTAAAGGCAGTTTTTGGTGATGTAAAGGCTCTTTCACAGGTCTGGGTATTTCTTGTGGCACCGCTTGCGGGCGGCCTGCTTGCGGGACTTTGCAGCCTTTATTTTTACGGAAAGCCAAGAAAAAAGATTTCCCGGAAGGAAACCGATGAAAAAGAAGCGCTGGAGCTTTTGGAAAAAGAAGAAACGACAGAATAACACAGACGGATAAAATGCAGTGTTTTTTGTGAGCGTATCACGAAAACCATTCATTTTATCCGTTTTTTTGCTTTTATTATAATATACTCTGAAAATATAAGAATAAGTATTGACAAATAGATTTAAAAGGTGTATTATACGCATACAATACATCATACATCTGCGATATGAACAGCCTTTGCAGATGATTTTTCATATTCTTTTGCTTTTTGCAGAAGATATTTATAACGCTTCTGTTCGGAGTTGACCTGATAGATATAGCAGTCAATCAGATCCGGGTCGGTAGCGTTGTCAAAGTTTGAATAAGCGGCGCTTAAAGCTCTCTTTGTCAGGGCGATTTCCTGCAAGAGGTACTGGTTTTCCTGCGTGACAGGCTTATTATTCTTTTTTAATAATTTCACTAAGAATCCCTCACTTTATAGTTCGTTAATAGAATGATTTGCAAATATAATCGACGACTATATTATATTTTCAGTATAGACAGACAGCCGTCTGAATATACAAAAAAAGGAAAAATTTTTAAGGAGGAACTGGATGGTTTCGTATTTACCGGAAATCCGTGCAGGTATGGCATTGTTACTGGCGTTTTGCGCCATGGTTCAGGATCTGCGGAATTTTAAAATCGGCAACCGGCAGATTTTAGTGGGGTTACTCGGGGCAGCAGGATGTATGGCGTATGAGTGGATGATGGGAGGTGTGTGTGCAGAACAACTGACAGCGGGATTTAGTGTATTGGGTGTATTGTATATGGTTTATCTGATTGGAGGTATCGGAGCAGGGGATGTAAAACTCCTTGCCGTGACAGGATTTATATGGGGCAGACCGGTCTGGAAGATTACGGTGCTTGCATTTTTAATCGCATCCGGCATGGGGCTTGCAGGGATTTTAAGTGGAAAGCTTAAAAAACGTGAAATGAATGTGATGAATTGTACATCAGTCCGTCTGCATGTTATGCATTTTGGAGCAGCAGTTTTTGCGGCGGAGCTGGTAACGGGGTGGCTTATGTTTTAATAACACAGTCACAAAAAGTAAGAGGGGCACAAGACAGCAGGGAAAAACAGAGGAGTGAAAGGCGGGGTGAGAAAAGACCCCAGAGTAAAAAGACAAGGAAGCAGAGAAATAGCGGAAAGGAGAAGGTAGGTGTGCAGGAAAATTGTATTATTTTTGATACGGATGAGCAGTATGGAAAGCGGTTGATGTGTGCCATCAGCAGACACAAAAATCTGCCGTTTGGCGTTCAGTTATTTACCCGTGCAGATGAAATGGAGATTTATCTGGAGCATCATACGGCAGATATGATGGTTGTCAGTGAAACGTGCTGTGAATACGGCGCAGAAAAGCCGTGTGAAAAACAAGCAAAAAAAATGCTGGTGCTGACAGAAGAACAAAAGACAGCAGGGGAAAATAAATCCGGAAATACCACAGAAGTGCGGGAAATATACAAATACCAGCCAGCAGATTCAATTTTAAGGGAAATTATCCAGTTTTTGGGCGGAAAAGAACAAAAGCAGGAAGATGTTGAACTGATAGGCGTATATTCTCCGGTCTATGAACCTTTGCGGAGTGCATTTGCACTGAGTCTGACACAGGTAATGGCAGAAAGCGGCAGAACACTGTATTGTAATCTGGAAGCATTTTCAGGGCTTGAAGAAGTGCTTGCCGCACAGGACAGGGAAAACTTATCAGATATGATATATTACTACAGAAACGCGGGTGCAAAAGTGACAGAACAGATGAAACAGATGATTGTGAGTCTGCCGGGGTTTGATTATATTGCGCCGGTGGAATTTGCGCAGGATATCAGCAGTATGCAGACACAGGAACTGACGGAATTTTTCTTGAAAATTGCAAAGGAGTGCGGCTATCAGAAAGTTGTTCTGGAAATTTCGTCTGCGGTCGCATCACAGTGGAAAATGATTTTTGCGTGCAGCAGGGTCTATATGCCGGTCCGGCAGGATTATATTTCGGTCAGAAAGGTGCAGGCATTTGAAAAGTATCTGCTGATGGCAGGAATGGAGCATTTGTGGAACCGGATTGAAAAAGTGGAACTGCCGCAGAATAATCTGCAATTTAATGCGGCGTACATTGGAAGCAGGGAGGGAGAAGAAATGAATGGATTTGTTAGGACATTATTTACAGGACAGGCAGCAAAAAATCCGTAAAACAACAGATGGAATCAGAAGTGAAATTTATGAACAGTTAGACTGCGGAGAAGAAATTTCCGATGAACGGCTCGAACAGATAATTGATGAGAAGATCAGGCAGAAACAGGATATACAGCTTGCGCTTGAGGAGCGGGAAAGTATCCACCGAGAAATATTTGCCGCAATCCGTGGACTGGATGTATTACAGGAACTTTTGGAAGACGATTCCATTACAGAGATTATGGTCAACGGAACGCAGGATATTTTTCTGGAAAGGTGCGGCAGACTGGAACGGTGCAGTAAGCATTTTGAAAATAAGGCGCGGTTAAGTGATGTGGCACAGCGGATTGCGGCAGTGTCAAACAGACTGGTAAACGAATCTGTTCCGATACTGGACACCCATCTGGAGGACGGTTCAAGAGTGAGTATTGTACTGCCACCGGTTGCGCTAAACGGGCCGGTCATTACAATTCGTAAATTTTACGACACACCGCTGACCATAGAACGCCTGACCGGTATGGGAGCAATAACCAAAGAGGCGGCACAGTTTTTGGAAAAAGCGGTGCGTGCAGGTTACAATATCTTTATCAGCGGAGGTACAGGGTGTGGAAAACAACCTTTTTAAACGCACTGTCTAATTTTATTCCCAAAGATGAACGCATTATTACCATAGAAGATTCAGCAGAATTACAGATTAAAAATGCAGCAAATCTTGTGCGGCTGGAAGCAAGAAATGCCAATGTAGAGGGGAAAAACGAAGTGACTATCCGGGATTTGTTAAAGGCAAGCCTGCGTATGCGTCCGGACAGGATTATTGTTGGTGAAATCCGCGGGGCAGAGGCAATTGATATGCTTCAGGCAATGAATACGGGTCATGACGGAAGTCTTTCCACGGGACACAGCAACAGTGCAAAAGATATGATTTCCAGACTGGAAACAATGGTGCTTATGGGAATGGATATGCCGTCGGCAGCCGTTAAACAGCAGATTGCATCAGCAATTGATTTGATTGTACATCTGGGAAGAATGCGCGATAAATCAAGAAAAGTATTGCAGATTGCAGAAGTTTTAAATTTACAGAATGGAGAGATTCCGCTCCGGACAATTTATGAATTTGAGGAGCAGGGGAAAGGAGAAGATGGAAAAGTGGAAGGAAAATTGGTACGAAGGGCGGAAACGCTGGAAAACAATGCCAAAATGGCTGCGGCAGGAATTACCGGATATTAAGAAAAGTACCACAGCCGCATGGATTTACAGACGTTATGACATTTCTTTAAGGGATTTTTTAAAGATTACCCTGTCTGGCATTGGTTTGTTATTGATAACAGCCGATATCTTTTATCACAATTTACTGGCAGCAGCAGTGCTGTGTCCGTATTTGCATTTCCGTTTAAAAATCAAATCGGAAGAACTGCATAAACAGCGCAGGGAGCGGCTGAAAATGCAGTTTAAGGACGGAATGCAGTCAGTGGCTTTTTCTTTAAATTCAGGGTACTCCATAGAAAATGCGTGGAAAGAAGCAATTGTGGAAATGCGTCTTTTATATGGGGAAAACAGTGAAATCGTTACGGAATTCCAAAGAATTATCAATCGTCTGGAGAGAAATGAAAATATCGAAGATGTTTTAGAGGAATTCGCTAAAAAAAGCGGAGTCGCAGACATTGAGTATTTTGTGGCAGTATTCCGGTATGCCAAACGGTATGGCGGTGATTTAATTGCAATTATCCGTCATACGGCAGAAACCATTCGTGAAAAAAATGAAACCTATAATGAAATACAGACCATCATCAGCGGAAAGAAGATGGAACAGAAGGTCATGAGTGCCGTTCCGTTTTTTCTGCTGGGGTATATGAAACTGACAGCGTGGGATTTTATCTGCCCACTATACGGAAATCCGGCAGGTGTGCTGATGATGAGTATTTCTCTTATGGTATATATAGGAGCGGATTATATTGCAGGAAAAATTGTCGAAATTGAAGTATAAGTTTAAGACAGAAGTAAAATCCGGAAAGTCAGGTTATATGCTGTATGCGGCAGTGCTGGCGGGGATACTCTGTATTGCGGTTTTAAAGACAGGCGGAAAAGAGCAGTCGCAGACACAGACAATTGTACGGCCGGATTATACAGACAGTGCAGACAATATCGAACTGGAGGTGCTTGCAGAAGGAGAGGAAAAGCCTTTTTTGGTGGAACTGGAGGTATCACCCAGACAGTATGATGCACAGCAGATAGAAGGTATTTTTGATACTGTGTATGAACAGATTTTACAGGAAATGGTTTCCGGCAATGAAAGTCTTTCCTGTGTGCGGCAGAATTTAAAACTTGTGACAGAATCACAGGACTATCCGGTAACGGCAGAGTGGTATTCAGAGGATACTGCGGTTATTGATACAGATGGAACCGTGTACAATACAGAATTTGAGCCGGGACAAAAAGAAACAGTCCGGTTAGTTCTGATATTAAAATACGGAGAGTACCGGTGTGAATATCCGATAGAGGCAGTTGTATGGGAAGCACAGTATGATACGGCAGAACAAAAGCAGACAGGAATTGTAAATGTACTGACACAGCTTGAAAAGAACTCACAAGAGGAGGTGCTTACACTGCCGGATACCATACATGGCATGAAGGTAACTTATCAGAGCAGTCCGGTACAGAAATCCGGCATTTTAGGATTATGCGGACTGCTGCTTGTACCGCTGTTATTAAGCTTTCGTAAAAAAGAACAGAAGATGCAGGCTGAAAAGAGAAGAAAGGAGCAGCTTACGTATGACTATGCCGAAGTGATTTCAAAGCTGGTACTGCTTGCAGGAGCGGGAATGACGATTCGCAGGGCATGGGAAAAAATTGCCGGTGATTATCAGAAAAAACCATGCGGCGGAAAAAGGTATGTTTATGAAGAAATGGTAAGAACCTGTGCAGAGATGAATACGGGAGTCCCGGAACGAAGCGCATATGAGCGGTTTGCAAGGAGGTGTGATACAAAAGAATACTTAAAACTGGCATCGCTTTTGTCCCAGAATGTAAAAAAAGGAACGACAGATATTTTAAAGCTTTTAGAGCAGGAGTCGCAGTCGGCATTTGAGCAGCACAAAAATCTGGCAAAGAAAAAAGGTGAAGAAGCAGGGACAAAACTCCTGTTTCCAATGATTCTTATGCTGATGACAGTAATGGCGATGCTGATGTTTCCGGCAATAGTGTCTTTTCAGACATTTTAAAATAAACATAGGCCAAACGGCGGAAAGGAGCAGTTATGAAACGGGGATTTAAAACATTTTTAAAAGAGGAAGATGGTATGGGAGTAGTAGAAATCATACTTATTATCGTAGTACTGGTGAGCCTTGTGGCGATTTTTAAGAAAGAGATTACAAGCGTTGTAAACACAATCTTAAAAAAGATATCATCGCAGGCAAAGGTAATTTAAATAGGAGTGCAGACCGGATGAACAAAAAAGTAAAAGCACAGATTACAGTATATGCGGCACTTTCAGTTTTTCTTGTCATAACACTTATTTGCACCTGTATCCGGTCGGCGGCAGTGTCTGCCGGCCGGGTAAGAGTGGAAATGGCATCAGTGCTTTCCATGGAAGCTGTATTTGCAGGGTATTCAAGTGAATTACTGGAAGAATTTGACATCTTTGCTCTGCAGGAAAGTGAACAGTTACAAAGTGTATTTTTACAGTATTTAAAGAAAAATACACAGACCGCAGAGGGACAAAAATGTACAGCCGGGCAGCCGGACGCGTGTGACTGCGGGCAGTCTGGATTCATTTACTTATATGACAGATGACGCCGGGGAATGTATCAATCAGGAAATTCTGTCTTACATGAAGTATGGTGTTTACAATATACCGCAGGAAAAGATTTTACAGCAGCAGGAGCTGGAAAAGCAGAAGAAGCAGTCGGAAGCCCTTAATGAAATAACACAGGAAATCGGAAAATGTGAGGAAGTATTTTGTGAACAAGAGGAAGCGGTGCTGGGGATAATAGAACGGACCGGACAAATTTCTGTGGATAACGCACTGCAGTATGTGTCGGATGTAAAAGAGGATATCGATCTATATGAGGAAGTATCAGACGAGGAAGAACCACAGGATGTACAGGATTTTTATAAAAGAAACCGGACCGCATTAAATAACGAACTGGAAGAAATACAGGAAAAATACAGGCGGCACTGGAACAGACAGAAGTGTATGAAAACCAGCGGGAAAAGGTACAAAAGCAGGCAGAATTTTGTAAAAGTAAGGCAGAGCAAAAAGAACAGTTCAGTGATGATTTATATAATGGGCTGATGCAGGACATAGATTCTTTTATCAGGAATGATGACAGGAACGGGCAGTGTGATATAGAAGCAGTTAAAATGCACTCTATGCAGACAAAGAGGGGATAGAGACAGTCAGAGAGCAGATGCATGGCCTGCCAAAAGAACTTACACAGGAAAACAGTATGCAGGTAGAGGAGGTGCTTTACAATCTGGAAGAATGTCTGCCGGATTTGAATGGAGAAGAACTGGTTTCACAGTATTCAGCAATCAATGTGCCGCAGAATGCAGAAGGATTAAAAGTGTGCGGAATGTATTCAAGCAGTTAAAGAGCACAATGGTGGAACGGATAACGGGTCAGCAGGTTTCGGATAAAGAAATCACTTATGAAAATCTTGCAGATACATTATATCAGCGCGGGGCGCAGAAAAAATCAGAAAGTATCTCCAATAAGGTTTTATACAACGAATATCTGTTTATGGAATTTGCATCGTATACAGACTATCTCAAAGAAGATAAAACACTTGAAACACAAACGCAGAAGCAGCTTGATTATATGCTTGAGTATATTTTATACGGAAAAACCTCTGATAAGGAAAACTTACAGCAGGGAATGACAGAACTGTCCCTGATGCGTGAAGGCGTGAATATGGCATATCTGCTTACCGATTCAGAAAAAAAGGCAGAAGCTTATGCAGTTGCTACGTCGCTGGTCGGATTTACAGGAAATATGGCGGCAGTAAAAGCGGCGCAGTATGTCATTTTAGGTGTATGGGCATATGGGGAGAGTATTGTGGAATTAAAACAGCTGTACCGGGGCGGCAACATTGAACCGGTGAAGACAAGACAAAACTGGAAGCTGTCCTTACAGGAACTGCTGTCTGTGGATTTGAACCAGGAATACAGTGATGAGAAAGGGTTGTCATATGAAGAATATTTAAAATGCTGTTTTACTGCAAAATGAACAAAAAAATATTACCGGACAATGTCAGCCATGGAAATCAGAATGATAGAACTGGGAAATACGGACTTTCGCCTGAAAACTATATTTACGGTGCACAAAGCAGGGCGGCTTTTAAAATCGGAACAATACCGCACAGCTATGAAAAACGTGCAGTTATCATTACGGTTAAAATATGGGAATTTAAAATCCGGATAAAACACACAGGCAGGAGGTGGTAGACATGCCCTTTTATTACCGTACATCAATTTAAGAAAAATAAAAAAAAAGGATAAACGGATAGTCCTGACTGTATTTGCGCCAAAACGGAGTAAAAGGGTGTTTTACCGGCTTCTGCAACAGTGGAAGCGTCACTTGTTATTCCACTCTATATCTATGCGGTGCTGGCAGTTGCTTATGTTATTCAGATTATAGGAATTAAAAAGCACAATGTATAAGGCAATGTATAACAGTACAAGACAGCTTGCAGCATACGCTTATGCAGTAGAAAGGACAGAGCGTTTTTCCGGTGCAACAGCTAAAAAGCAGTGACTTCGGCGCTTGCAAAGCAGTATTTATTAAGCAGTCTGCCCGGAGAGTATATAAGTCAGAACAGAATCAGCCGGGGACAGTCCGGCATACGGGTTTATGCAGGGTTCTCGGAAGAATTGAATAATGAAATCAGCATAAAAGTGTCATATCAGTTAAATAATCCGTTTGATGTGTTTGGCATTGGAACGGTAGATATTACCAGCAGTGTTCAAGTGCAGCGTGGCTGGGGCAGACATCAGGAGAAGATTTTGCGGATACAGACAGCAGTAAAGAGCGGGTGTATATTACGGCGCAGGGAACTGTTTATCACAAGAGCCGTCAGTGTACATACCTGAATCCGTCCATACGGCAGATTACACAGGAACAGCTGGATACAGCGCGTAACAGTTCCGGAGCAAAGTATTATCTGTGTGAACGGTGTGGAAAAAGCGGCAGCGGTATTTATATTACAGATTATGGAGAAAAGTACCATTATGATAAAACTGCAGTGGCTTAAAAGAAGCATTTTTTCCGTACCACTGTCAGAAGTGCAGGATAAAAGCGCCTGCTCAAAGTGTGCGGGATATAATTCCGGATAAAGGGAAAATCGGAAAGAAATACAGGATGAAGGAGGGAGAAGTGGTAAATGGCAGGTGTAATTATGGTAGTGCTCGGACTGCTGGCAGCAGAGGATTTAAAATATAAGGCAGTAACGGTGTGGAAGCTGGTGCTGTTTGGACTGGTGTGTACCATACAGGCAGTCCGGACCGGCATTTTAAGACAGTCGATAGAAGCAGATACATTTCTGGGTGTGTTGTTTGGTATTATGGTACTGCTTATTTGTGTATGGACAAAACAGCTGGGAGCAGCGGACGGTATTATTATATTGTTTTTGGGGCTTGTGGGCGGAATTGTCCGTATACTGGGCATATTTCTTGCGGCTTTACTGCTGATGGGGCTTTGCGGGCTGATTCTGATGATGACTGGAAGAGTGGACAAAAAGACGTCAATGCCGGTCATTCCGTTTGTCTTTCTGGCAGTAGTCTGGAGGGGATTGTAATGCAAAGCAGCGTAGAGCTAAAGAAGCAGTTTAAAAGGCCGGGGGCAAGGGTGCGGGCATCTTTTACACTTGAAAATGTATTTTTAATTCCGCTATTTACAATGATAATTGTCTTTCTAATGGGAGCAGGGCTGTATCTGCATGACAATATAATCATAAAAAATGCACTCATTCAGGGAACGGTTATTTTAGAGAAAAATATTTTAAAAGAAGCAGGGGAAGAACAGACGGGAAAGCAGCAGCTTTGCGGACAGATGCAGTCCTATATTTTAGAAAAAGCAGTCATGCTTGAAAATGTCAATATATCCTTTCATGTAACGGGAGAAGAAATTGAGGCGGAGTGCGGTGCGCGGTTTCAGCTGACATTTGTGCCGGGACTGGGAAAAAATATTTGTAGAAAGGAAAAGCTGAAAAGAAGTTATCCACCGGATGATATCCGCAGACTGCGGGCAGTAAAAAAGATGCTGGGGGATTCATAGGCGGGGAAATGAATATGGATAAAATCGGATATGAATATGAAAATAATACAAGTTATCTTACAATACAGGCGATGGAAAATCAAAAAACGGGGTATCAGATTAAAATGCTGTTGAATAACGATATTCCGGGGCTGTTAGATATCAGTATGAGAAGTATAAATAACCAGACTTATTATTATTATGATGTCACGTTCAAAAAGCCGCTTTCAAAGCTATATGAGTTTGGAAAGATGACATGGGAAGATATTGTGTGTATTTGTAAAAGTATTGATACGCTTACAAAAGCGGTGGATATGTATCTTTTGGATATCAGCTGTGTTTTGATTCTGCCGGAGTATATGTATCTGAATGTATCGGATAAAGAGATACGGTATGTATACTGCCCGGATGCCAACAGGGAATTCCAGACGATGTTAAAAGGATTGTTTGAATTTATCCTGGAGCATTATCAGCATGGAACAGATTGTAAGAATCAGATGAGAGTTTATGAAATCTATCAGAAAATTATAGACGGTAATTATAAAATACACTGTCTGGAGCAGCTTACAAAAGAAAGCAGTCATTTACCGGAAAAAGAAAAGACAATTGAATTTCCGCATATACAGCAGGATGAACCGGTAGTAATTGAAGAGGTTGCACCGGAGCGTGTAGTGACAGAAGAAGAAAAGCAGCCGGTTCACAAGATATGGGGAATAGAAGTGGGTATAGGTATCTGTGCAGTACTGACGGTTTATGCGGCAGCAGTGCTGTTGTTTCCGGAAATGGCAGTTATTGATATGAGCGTATATTTTTGTGTCTTTTTAATTCTGGCAGGTTGTGCGGGAGGTGTTTTCCTGCAGAAAAAAAAAAAATTAAAAGAAATGGGAGAACTTACGCAGCTTACACAGGAAAAGAAATATTCATTTGTTCCTGAGGAGGAAGAAGAGCCGAAAAATAATGAAAAAGGGCAGAAACCGTATGAACCTCAAAAGAAGCAGCGGGAAGCAATACGATACTGCTTTCCGATTATCTGCAGAAAAGAAAGATCTGAATCTTACACTGGTGCTTCAAAACGGACAGGAACTGGAAAGCTATTATGAAGAACGCCTTTTGCCGGATACATTTCCGTGTGCAATCGGAAATATGGCGGCATATTGCAGTATAGTGATTCACAGTGAATTAATAAGCAGGCTTCATGCGTGTATTTACAGAGAAGACGGTGCTTTCTATCTGGAAGATATGAACTCTACAAACGGCACATTTTAAACGGCAGACGGCTTTGCCAAAGGAACGGCAGCTTTTATCTGACGGAGATATGGTAGGTTTTGCAAACCTCCTGTACAAGGTTGAAAAAGCTAGTATTTATGCTATATTCTCCATAGTTGTGCTGCATTTAAAAGCAGTAACTTGATGTTGGCTATATTGTTTTGGGCGAAAGCAGATAGCCCTGATGGCAGATGAAAACGGGCGGAGTTTTTCATGGATGCATTGTGACAGGTTCGCTCAGGAATGGAGAATTTGATGAAAGTTAATATTTATTATGGCGGCAGGGTATGGTAGATGACCCTACAATTTTGTAATGGGTAAAATCCAGGAAGTATTAGAAGAACTCAATGTAAATGTTACAAGATACAATCTCTACGAGATGAAAATACAATTACGACATTGTCACAGACAGTCACGGAAGCAGATGCAGTCGTACTGGCAACAACAGTTGAATGGCTTGAATGGGCGGATATATGCAGAGTTTTCTGGATTCCTGCTGGCTGTATGGGGATAAGGACCAGATTGGAAAGGTCTACATGTTCCCGGTTGTTATGGCAAAGACATATGGCGAACGTGAGGTTTCGCTTGCTCTTGCAAATTCGTGGAAATTATCGGCGGACGGGTAGCACCGGCGCTGAATGCCTATGTAGATGATACGACGGAATTTGAATTTAATTCAGATTATGTGGGGATTATCGAAAATTATGCGGAAACAATCTACAGAACAGTTTCACAGAAAAGAAAAGGACTGCCGACAAGCAGCCAGGCAATTAAAAATAATGTTATTAAAGATACGATTAATTTTACACCACAGGAAAGTGAACAGCTGTCAAAGTATGCATCAGATGATGAATTTGTACAGACACAGAAAAAAGATATTGAATCACTTGCAAGCATATACAAAGAACTGCTGACCGATGAGAAAACGGCGGGGATCATTATTATATTGATTCTTTTATGCAGCATGTTAATCCGCAGTGCCGTGTTAACAGTTCGTATATGCTGACAATTACAGATAAGAACAAGAATATTCTGATTGATGCGTCAGGCGGACGGGTCAATGTATCATTTGGTGAAAATCCGGCAGCAGATGTAATCTGCAGAATGGATAAAGATACTTTGATAAATTGATTGACGGAAGAAGTTCATTCCACAAAGCCTTTATGACAGGTGAGATGACAGCAAGAGGTAATTTAAAAACACTTCGTATGTTAGATGAATTATTTACTTTTACCGCCTAGACCCAAACTTGTGTTTAAATGGTATTACGCATATCATCCATTGCAAGAATCGGAAAAGTGATGCCGGCAGTTGTAAAGCCGTTCCGGCTGTAAAGTTCAAATCCTGCGTGATGTGTGTGGCAGACCTGGGCTACAATGGACAGACCAAGACCGGCGTGATTTTCTTTTGTGCTGAAAAATGGAGTGCTAAGCTGTGCGGTCAGCGGTGCATCAGCATCAATCAGCGGATTGGTCTGCATTTCACTTGGATTAATTTCAGAAAGACTGCCCTTTCCGGTGACAGATACTGTCACCGTATGACCACAGGCATTGACATGGGAATGAATCTGTATACTGCCGCAGGAATTGTCTGCTTCGGCGGCATTGGAAAGCAGTTCCAAAATGCGGACAACAGTCGTTTGGAATCGGCACAGATAAAGATATTGCGTGTATCCGTATCAAACTGAAAGGCATTTGCGCGGTTTGGGAATTGTTCATCAAAGACATCAGGTAGTGAATAAAGAAATTCCGTAAGATTTAATTTTGCAGGAACATATTTAAAACTATAACGGTACAGACCGGTGCGTTCCATATAAGAAATGATGTGGTTTACAGCATCGCCCAGTTCTGCCCAGAACGGAAAGTCTTTGGTTTCCGGTGCTTTTGGAAATCAGCTGATAGGAACTCCTGATAAACGAGAGCTGGTTATTGATTTCGTGAGAAGCAAAGGAAAGTTCACTGTGGCACTGTTCTGAGAGATGATTGATAAAATCAAAGGTTTCAGGCTGTGTTTTTCTAATGTGTCCATGTAAAAAGAATCTTCTTTGTTCATATTATTACTTTTCTCCTTGTTTTGCAGGTGCTTTTGGGAAATAATTTCAGGTTTATCGGTGTTTGGTGTAAAAATACATTGCGATAAATACTGGTTTACGTTATCATAGTAGTATATACTTGTCGAAGAATCCTGTAAACAAAAGGATTTCGACAAAAAGTTACAAATTTTATGGAGGCAGGGACGATGAAAAAGACGATTGCATATTTTGTAAGTTAAGCAATGGGGATATTCCAACCAATGCATTATATGAAGATGATGTAGTAAAGTGATTTTGATTTGAATCCAGCATCAAAAGGTCATGTACTGATTCTGCCGAAGAATCATTTTGATGACATTTACTCAATGGACGATGCAACAGCAGCACATGTATTTCAGGTAGCGGTAAAAGTCGCAAAGGCAATGAAAGAAACACTGGGCTGTGAAGGTTTAAATATTGTACAGAATAATGGTGAAATTGCAGGACAGACAGTATTTCATTTCCATATGCACATTATTCCAAGATACAAGGGCGATACCGTAAACATTGGCTGGACTCCGGGCAAAGCAGACGCTGATGAAATCAACGAATTAAAGGAAAAAATTGCAGCAGGTCTGTAAGGTCTTGCACAAAAAAGATTTTGATAGTAAAATAATAGATATGAAGTTGTCAATTGACAGGAAAGAGGTAGAGAATGATTGAATTAAGCAAAGGCGGCGCTTATCTTTTAAATGGTACAGAAATCATTGAAGATGGCAGCAATGCAGCAGCAGAACTCTCAGCAAAGCTGGGAAACGCAGCACCTTCTAAGGAAGAAGCAGCAAAGAATACAATTGCCTATGGTATTTTAAATGCACATAATACTTCCGGCAGCATGGACAAGTTAAAGATTAAGTTCGATAAAATGACATCCCATGATATTACATTTGTCGGTATTATACAGACAGCAAGAGCATCAGGATTGGAAAAGTTCCCGATTCCTTATGTTTTAACCAACTGTCATAACAGTCTTTGTGCCGTTGGTGGAACAATCAATGAGGATGACCACATGTTTGGTCTCACATGTGCAAAGAAGTACGGAGGAATCTATGTACCACCTCATCAGGCAGTTATCCATCAGTTTGCACGAGAGATGCTGGCAGAAGGCGGTAAGATGATTTTAGGCTCTGACAGTCATACCCGTTATGGTGCATTAGGTACTATGGCAATGGGTGAAGGCGGTCCGGAACTTGTTAAGCAGCTGCTGAATAAGACTTATGATATTAATATGCCGGGTGTTGTGGCAATCTACCTGACAGGAGAACCGGCAAAGGGTGTAGGACCTCAGGACGTTGCGCTTGCAATTATCGGAGAGGTATTCGGAAACGGCTTCGTAAAGAACAAAGTTATGGAGTTTGTAGGACCGGGTGTGTCTAATTTAAGCGCAGATTTCAGAATCGGTATTGATGTTATGACAACTGAAACAACATGTCTTTCTTCTATCTGGAGAACAGATGAAAAGATTCAGGAATTTTATGATATTCACGGAAGAAGCGAAAGCTATAAGGAACTCAATCCGGGCAGTGTTGCGTACTATGATGGTGTAGTAAAGGTTGATTTAAGCAAGATTAAGCCGATGATTGCAATGCCGTTCCATCCAAGCAATACGTATACAATTGATGAGCTCAATGCAAATCTTGAAGATATCCTCCACGACTGTGAAAAGAAGGCTCTTGTCAGCTTAGACGGACAGGTAGACTTTAAGCTGACAGACAAGATTCATGACGGTAAGCTGTATGTGGATCAGGGTATTATCGCGGGCTGTGCAGGCGGTGGTTTTGAAAACATCTGTGCGGCAGCAGATATTTTAAGAGGACGTTCTATCGGTGCAGATGAATTTACATTAAGTGTATATCCGGCAAGTACACCGATTTATATGGAACTTGCACGGAACGGAAGACTTGCGGACTTAATGGCAACAGGTGCAATCGTAAAGACAGCATTCTGCGGACCGTGCTTCGGCGCAGGTGATACACCGGCAAATAACGCATTCTCAATCAGACACTCTACAAGAAACTTCCCGAACAGAGAAGGTTCTAAGCTGCAGAAGGGACAGATTGCTTCCGTTGCATTAATGGATGCACGTTCTATTGCGGCAACAGCAGCCAATAAGGGGTATCTTACAGCAGCAACGGATTGTGATGTGGAATTTACAGGTCCGACCTATCATTTTGATAAGACAATTTATGCAAACCGCGTATTTGACAGCAAGGGTGTTGCAGATCCGGATCAGGAAATCCAGTTTGGACCAAACATCAAAGACTGGCCGGAAATGGTTGCATTACCTGAAAATCTGATTATTAAAGTGGTTTCAGAAATTCACGACCCTGTTACAACAACAGATGAACTGATTCCTTCCGGAGAAACTTCTTCGTTCCGTTCTAACCCGTTAGGACTTGCGGAGTTTGCATTATCCAGAAAAGACCCAGCATATGTTGGCCGTGCAAAGGAAGTACAGAAGGCAGAAAAAGCAAGAGAAGCCGGACAGTGCATGGGCGAAGCTTTACCGGAGCTGCGTGATATTATGCACAAGATTAAAGAAACTTATGACGTATGTAAGGAAAATGTCGGTGTCGGAAGCACTATCTTTGCGGTAAAACCGGGCGACGGTTCAGCAAGAGAACAGGCAGCATCCTGTCAGAAGGTTCTCGGCGGATGGGCAAATATCGCAAATGAATACGCTACAAAGAGATACCGTTCAAATCTGATTAACTGGGGTATGCTTCCATTTATTATTGATGAAGGCGGTCTTCCGTTTACAAATGGAGATTATATCTTTATTCCTGAAATTGCAAAGGCAGTAAAGGAAAAGACTTCGGAAGTAAAGGCATATGTTGTAAATAAAGAAATGAAAGAATTTACACTGCGTCTTGGTGAACTTACAGATGATGAAAGACAGATTATTCTTGATGGATGTCTGATTAATTTCTATCGGAACCATCAGTAATAGACGTTTAATCCATAAAGTAACGTGTAAGAATGGAGAAAATGATGGCAGAGCAGAATATACTGGCTGGTGATGTAAATGTTCTTGACCAGATGATAAATGATTTAAATGTGCATAAAGAAACCATCGAGCGGCAGGGCAGACTGGCTGAAAGCATCGGGGATATTGCAAAGAACACAAAAGAAGCACAGCAGGCTGTACAGGATGAAATTGACAGCAGAGTCAAAGATAGTTCGGATGCAGTCTGCGCAGGCTTTGACAAGGCAATCGCAGGTGACAGGGAAAAGTTAAAGGAAGTCCAAAACAAGAGGGATAAAGCAAAGCTGGCAGGCGTAAAAGAACGCATTGCCGCGGAAACAGCACATATCCATAAGGAAAATGAAGCATTAAAAAATCAGGTAAAAGATGCATTTGCACAGGAAAACATACCGATGTTTTGTAACAGCCGCATTTATATTGCACTTTACAGAACAAAGCGCATGACAGATGTATTGATTTATCTGTTGTGTATCGCATTAGTATATGCGGCAGTTCCTTTTTTGTTAAGCGTAATACCACAGTTTCCGTTGTGGGGAATGATTTTGTACTATGTTGTAGTAATTTTAATCCAGTCCTTTACCAATAAGATGATTGTGGAAAAGACGCTTGTACGTCATGCGGAAACGATTGACATGGCAAAAAAACTCAAAGAACAGATACGCAGCAACCACAAAAAGATGAAGAAGATTGCAAAAAATATCAAAACGGACAGTAATGAAGAAATGTATGGACTTCATGAGTTCGATGACAAAATGAACGAAATCCGAGAAGATATGAAGCGTATTGAACAGGAAAAGGAAAAAGCGCTGGAAGATTTTGAAATGACGGTGAAGCCGGATATCATTGCAGAAATCGAAGGCAGGGAGAATGAGCGGATTAATGCAATGAAGGCAGAGCTGGATAAAAAATCAGCCGAGAACTTAAAGCTGGAAAATCTGATAAAGGAACAGCGCATCTATATTTCATCGAATTATGAAGCATATCTTGGGAAAGAATATGTGACAGTTGAAAAACTGACGGAATTAAAACAGGTTATGATATCTGGCGGTGCAGCAACGGTTGCGCAGGCACTTGCAGTGTATCGGGAGAAGCATTTGTAAGAAATGTCTGAACCAGTGCAGCAGTAATCGTATCTGCCAGTGTCATAATCATGGATAAACGGGTTGTCTGAAGCAGGACATGATCTGTAGCGCCGGAATTGTTTACAATGCCGGTAATATGGATATCTCCTACTTCGGGCAGCTTTTTTTTAACCCCAAGTCCCGGTTTTAAAGGACCTGTCCCGATGGTGATAAAACCGATGTGTTCTTTTTTGCCAAGAGATGCATCTAAGGCGATGATAAAAGGGCGCGAGTGTTGCCTACGGATTTTATCAATGGCGGCAGAAAGGTTAGCTGCATGAATCGGTGACTGCAGACAGCCGTAAACATGTACATTTTCAAACGTAAATTTAGACAACTTATAGCCGACAAGCGGACCTAAACTGTCACCGGTAGAACGGTCACTGCCAATGCACATTACAATGACAGGCTGACCGGGAAGTACATATTTTTTTAGCAGTATATTCAGGTGGAAACATATCGAATCAACAGCAGTTAAGCGGGAAGCGTCAAAGTAATGAATCATAAAAGTCGTCCTTTCACATAGAGAATATAACTTTAATGTATGTAATTTTTGAAAAATTTATGCGGCGAAAAAAAGAAAAACAGAAAAAATTTTAGCGGGTGACAAAATGTGATAAGATTTTTGTTTTATCAGTGATAATATGCAGGATAGATACTGTATGGCAAAAGGAGGAGCCGCTATGATAGAAATAATTTGTAATGGAGATGATGAAGCAAAAGAGAAAAACGAAAAAAATGAAAAAAATACGGCAATCAGAAGACCAAAAAACATTAAGCAGATTGGAGATGTCAGTTCAGACCGCAAAATTTATATAGAAGATTATGCTTTTACATATATTCGTTCAATTGCTTATGGAACACCGCAGGAAGAACAATCGGGGGTACTCCTCGGAGAATGTCAGAAATCCGGTGAAGAAAAATGTCTGTTTATTAAAGGGGTTATTAAGGCAAGACATTCAGGGGAAGACGGCAGACAGGATATCTATTTTGATGAAAAAGTGTGGAATGGCATTTATGCAGATGTTGAGAAATATTTTCCGAATTTGCAGGTTGTGGGCTGGTTTGCTGCGCTTCCGGATGTTACAACAGAACGGATGCAGTATCTGCGCCGTGTACATCTGGATAATTTTGCGGGAAACATGAAAACGATGTACCTTATTAATAAGGCAGAAAAAGATGAGAATTTTTATTTGTTTGAAAACGGAGATTTGAAAAAACAAAAAGGCTATGTGTGCTTTTATGAGAGAAATTATGAAATGCAGGAGTATATGCTGCAAAAACGCGGTGTAAAATCTGTGGAGGCGCCGGAAAAAGATAAAGTGATGAAATCAATCCGTGCCATTATTAACGAAAAAGAAGAACAGAAGCTTCAAAAGAAAAATGCCGTTTTTATGTACGGTATCAGTTCATTTATGGTGGTCGTGGTACTGGTAATCGGTATTAACCTGATGAACAGCTATGAAAAAATGAAAAATCTGGATCAGTCATTAAGCAGTATTGCATTGCAGATGTCCAACATGAATGACAATGGCAGTGAGGGGGAGGATACAGCCGGAGGCGTTGTATCGGTAAATAAACTGGATGGAAATGTATATCCGACCCGGCAGGCAGAGTCTGCACAGACGGATGTGCAGCAGCCACCGGTACAGACAGAGGGAGTCATGCCGGATACCCAGCCTTCCGGTCAGAGCAGTATAGCCGCAAATCCGGAAATTAATCATGCAGGCAGTGGACAGGTACAGAATGGACAGGCTGAGGAAACAGATACAGCACCGCAGGTACAGACAGAAGCAGCACAGGATGTACAGGCTGGCGCTGCGTATGAAACTTATACGGTTCAGAATGGGGATACGGTCATGGGCATCTGCAAAAAATATTATGGCAGCATTTCTAAATTCAGTGAGGTCATTGCGCTGAATCATTTAGAAGATGCGGATCAATTATATGTGGGACAAGAGATAAAACTTCCTTGAATATTTTGTCTGATACTGTATAATAAATATCAGTATAGGGTGCAATGCCTTTGATAGAAAGGAATAATCGGATGGCTGATATTATATCAGGAAAGTCCAGATTTAATGGACAAAAAAAACAGACAGATTCTGGCAAGGTAATCCGGCTTAGAAGTCCGGAAGAAGAAAAAGATACATTGGATGAACAATATGTCAAGGAAAAAATAAAGCGGCACAGACGAAATGTACTGGTTGGCTGTCTGATTACGGCGGCAGCGGTTTTTATTCTTGTGCTTGCAGCATTGTTTTTGCTGGACGGACGTACATATTCACAGTACACCGTGCTTCATTCTGTCAACAGGGATGATACAGAATCTGCAAAATATGAAGCTTTTGCAGATGGTTATATCCGGTACAGCAATGATGGTGCGGCATATTATAATGCGAAAGGTATTGCGGAATGGAACCAGACATTTTCCATGCAGAATCCGCACATCAAAGTGTGTGGTGAATGGGCAGCCGTCGGAGATGTGAATGGAAGCACAATTTATATGTTTGGCGTGCAGGGGATGGTGGGTTCTGTAGATACATCGCTGTCAATTTCCCAGATAGAAGTTGCAAAGCAGGGAATTGTTGCGGCAGTATTAGAAGATACCACGGCAAATTATATCAATCTCTATAATACGGATGGCAGTAAGATTTACACTGTTAAGACCACGCTTGCAGGGGATGGATATCCGCTTGATATCAGTATTTCAGAAGATGCAACAAAACTGATTGCTTCATATCTGTATGTCAGCGGTGAAAGCATCAAGACCAATGTCGTTTTTTACAACTTTTCGGAAGTCGGACAAAATGAAACGGAGCGTGTAGTAGGTGGATTTAACCATTATGACAGTACAATTGTCGGTGATGTTGAATTTTTAAACAGTACGACAGCAGTTGCGGTTGGTGAAGATGTATTGAGCATTTATCATATTAAAGAGTATCCGTCGCTGACCAAAGAGATTCGGATTGACAGTGAAATCGAGCGGGTCTTTTTGGAAACGGTTATATTGGGATTGTGTTAAAAATTCTGATTCAGGGGATATTTATAAGCTGGTTGTTTATGATACATCCGCAAAGAAGTTTGTGAAACAACATTTAATACACAATATGATACAATACAGTTTGACGGAAAAAGTGTATTGATGAGTAATGCATCTACTTTTTCGGTTATGAATCTGAAAGGGAAAATGCTGACTACCCAGAATTTTGATCTGCCGATTGAATCCGTGCTGCCGATGGGAACGCGTGGCAGATATATTATGGTGAATTCTAAATATATTCAGGATATCCGGTTACAGTAGAAGTCTGTTATAACTTATATGGCAAAAGTCTTACGGGAAATTCCGTACGAGGATTCTGACATAAAAATGTTGACAATCTATAAAAGACATTGTAAGATAACAGACGTTACAACAGAATAATTGGTTATATTGGAAACGACACATTCTCCTTAGAATGATAACGAACAACACAGAAATTCTGATGATGTACGTATTATTTTAAGGAGGATTTTTTTATGCCAAAAACAAAGTTTCAGGAAGTAGTATTTACTATATTAATGGTGTTTGTCATGGTATATGCCATGATCTGTTATAACATTGCATTAAATATAGGTGGAATGAGCAACGAGGTCTTTTTATCAGCTTTTCATGAACTGGTTATTATGGGACCGGCTGCATTTGTATTGGATTTCTTTATTGTAGGAAATCTTGCAAAAAAGAAAGCGTTCCAAATTGTGCGTGTAGGACAGGACAATCCTTTTCATCTGGTGCTGGCAATTTCTGTAGTATCTGTAATATGGATGTGTCCGCTGATGAGTCTGGTGGCAACACTGTTATTTAAAAATGCCGGTTCACAGATTATTGCCGTGTGGTTAGAAACGACGGTATTGAACTTCCCGATGGCATTCTGCTGGCAGCTGTTTTTTGCCGGACCATTTGTACGTTTCCTGTTTAGAAATATCTTCAGGGAAAAAGAAGCAGAAAATGAAAATGTATATGCAGCGGATGCACAATAATATATAGAAGAAACACCAAGAATAAAATG
>SCPN01000164.1_pt1:330000-453903 | contig 453903 bp, 490 predicted proteins | sample 6106831 | NCBI WGS metagenome assembly SCPN01 (sample SAMN10720447, study PRJNA508395) | human gut metagenome | isolation source: Participant 1, 0 month
CGGATAAAAGCTACCCTGGGGATAACAGGCTTATCACTCCCAAGAGTTCACATCGACGGGTGGTTTGGCACCTCGATGTCGGCTCATCGCATCCTGGGGCTGTAGTAGGTCCCAAGGGTTGGGCTGTTCGCCCATTAAAGCGGTACGCGAGCTGGGTTCAGAACGTCGTGAGACAGTTCGGTCCCTATCCGGCGTGGGCGCAGGATATCTGAGAGGAGCTGTCCTTAGTACGAGAGGACCGGGATGGACTGACCTCTGGTGTACCGGTTGCACTGCCAAGTGCATGGCCGGGTAGCCAAGTCGGGACGGGATAAACGCTGAAGGCATCTAAGCGTGAAGCCCCCCTCAAGATGAGATATCCCATAGAGTAATCTAGTAAGACCCCTTGAAGACGACGAGGTAGATAGGTGAAAGGTGGAAGCGTGGTGACATGTGGAGCTGATTCATACTAATAGGTCGAGGGCTTAACCGAAGAAGGTTAGGTTTGCAAAAAGAAACGGATAGAACGAGAGTTATCCAAAGGATAATCGGATGAAAAAGGTATTGCAAAAGCAGTTCCTGTATGATATATTTAATGTGCAGTTTTGAAAGAACAGTTTATTCTTTCATATTCCTCGATAGCTCAATGGTAGAGCACTCGGCTGTTAACCGAGTTGTTGTAGGTTCGAGCCCTACTCGGGGAGTTTATTTTATAAATGAGTAGGACTACTTGTCCATTCTCCCTATGAAATAAGGCTCCATGGTCAAGCGGTTAAGACACCGCCCTTTCACGGCGGTAACAGGGGTTCAAATCCCCTTGGAGTCATTTTTTACTAATGAATTGCATAGTATAGACTATGGCGACATAGCCAAGTGGTAAGGCGTGGGACTGCAACTCCCTGATCATCAGTTCGAGTCTGATTGTCGCCTCTCTAAGGATCTCATAAGTTTCGGCTTATGAGATTTTTTGCATTTATGGAGAATATCTGTTTTCATAAAAATGTATTTATGCTATAATATGCATAAACAATGAGCCGTGCCGTACGGAAGGATAGAAAAGAACTGTGCTTGCACAAAGTTCTTTTCTGGACTTTCGGATGATAGGGCGAACGCCCTCATGAGCAGGAAAATTAGATTTTCCTGCTCATGCACGGATTAAGACAGGCAAAGCAGGGTAAAAGATATGAGAAAAAAATTCATGATAAAGATGGCTTCTATTGGGGCAGTGGTTCTGCTAGCTGCCGGAATGGCTGCGTGCGGAAAAAAGACGGAAGCAGTAATTACAACAGATGGTGAAGAATTTTCCGAACCGGAAAAGGAATATCCTACCGTGGCACAAAGCCGTGCCAAAAAGTTTTCATATAATGATTTAACAGTAGGAAAACTCGAGTATCTGATGACAGAAGATGAAGTGATAAAGATTTTAGGCGAGCCGGTCACATCGTATAATGCGAATGAAAAAAGCACGGCAGCCCAGACGGAAGTCGTCAAAGAAAAAATTTATTCGTATAACGAGCTGACACTTATTTTTTCGGAAATTAAGGGGAAATATGTTTTGACGGCGGCAGCTTCGGTCGGGGAAAACGATACTTTTTCAAGAGGTCTTAAAGTCGGAGATTCCGTAGATAAAATTTATGATGGATATTACAGGGATGCCGACTATATGAATCATACCTACTATTCTGACGATAAGACTGCGGTTATGGGCAAGATGCTTTATGGCAGCTTTACTATGGATGCATTGGAAAATGTCAAGACAAAAGACAAGGTAGAATATGGCGTGATTAATTATAATGGGGCTTCATCACTTGAAACAGCTGAAACGTATATTGTAGAGTTTACGTATTTTGAACCGCCGTATCAGAGCGGTATTGCAGCAGTGACGGATGATTTCGCCCAGATTGCATTTGATATTGATGATAAGGGTATCATTACGGCAATCCGGTGGTATTATTATCCGGAAGAAGAATCTGCGGAATAAAGCTTATTAAAGGGCAGAAAGCAGCGCTTTTAATAAATAAATGAAGAAAATAATATACGATAAAGGAGTATGAACAAAATGAAATCAACAACATTAGTCATCATGGCAGCAGGAATGGGAAGCAGATTCGGGGGCGGAATCAAGCAGCTTGAAGCAATGGGTCCAAACGGCGAAATTATCATGGACTATTCCATTTATGATGCTATTGAAGCAGGATTTAATAAAGTAGTTTTTGTAACAAGAAAAGATTTACTTGCAACATTTAAGGAAGTTATCGGTGACAGAATTGCAAAGGTCATTCCTGTAGAATATGCATTTCAGGAACTCTCAGATGTACCGGAAGGATTTTCTGTACCGGAAGGCAGAACAAAGCCATGGGGAACAGGTCAGGCGGTTCTTGCATGTAAGGGTATTGTCAATGAGCCGTTCCTTGTAATTAATGCAGATGATTATTACGGAAAAGAAGCATTTAAGCTGATTCATGATTTCCTTGTATCAGACCATGCTGAAAAGGCAGAAAAACAGTATGACTTCTGTATGGCAGGATTTATCCTTGGCAATACATTAAGTGATAATGGTGCCGTTACAAGAGGAATCTGCGTTGTTGATGAAAATGAACATTTAATCGGTGTCAATGAAACAGGTGGCATTGTAAAGACTGCAACAGGTGCAGCATGCGATGACAAGGACGGCAACCAGACAGCATGTGACCCGGCAAGCCATGTATCCATGAATATGTGGGGCTTTACACCGGATTTCTTAGACGAACTTGAAAGCGGTTTCCGCACATTCTTATCAGAGCAAAAGGAAGGCGATATTAAGAGCGAATATCTGCTTCCTACAATTGTAGACCAATTAATTAAGTCCGGCAGAGCCAATGTATCTGTTCTTGAAACAACAGATAAGTGGTTTGGTGTTACATATAAGGAAGATAAGCCGGTTGTAGTAGAGTCTATTAAGAAACTGATTGCAGAAGGAAAGTATCCTGAAAAACTGTACAAATAATAAGGAGTAAGGGCAAATGAAAAAGTTTGCAAGATGTGTTCTCATATTAATATTTGTCATCATTGTCAGCGGTGCCTGCGGTTATTTTACGAAGACAAGACATTGACAACGATGTATACCTCAACAACACAGCTTTATGTAGTACCGGGAGAGGAAAATGAAGCAACTGTCAGAGCAGTAAATGGCGGACTCAAAGATGATTTTATCATTGTTTTAAGAGCAATGTTGTTATTCAGGAAGCGCAAAGAATTGCAGGAACATCAGAAGATATTGCATCATATCTTACGGTGTCTTCACCGGCAAACAGTAATATCGTTGAGATTACCTGTACCAATCCGGACCAGAATACGGCAAAACAGTATGTGGATGCGGTTGCAAAGACTGCATTAAAGACAACCAGCATTATTCCGGTAAAGTCCATTCAGATTTTATCAGAAGGAACCTCTACGAATACACCGGTGAAGCCGGATTTATACCGTAATACGCTGATGATTGCAGGCGCGTGCGGAGCAGTCTGTGCAGTGCTTGAAATCATTATTGTCCTGATACTGTGTGCATTTAAAAGCCGGAAGACCATTCAGATGATGAATTTGAATATGAAAATATTACGGCAAATATGCAGCCTTGCGTGCACCGCAGCCACAGCAGTTTATTGATGATAAAAAGCATGAGGAAGAAAAGCGGGAAGATGACAATGTAAAACAAAGCCATGAGCCGCAGCCACAGAAAAAACATTCTGAACCGCAGGAAATGAAAGACATTTTAGAAGATTTTGACGAAGATTATGCGGAAGAAGATGAAGATGTGTTTGCCGATGACGCTTTAGAAGACGAAGATGAACCGGAAGAAGCGAAGGCATTACAGGAAGCGGCAATTACGCAGGAAGAAGCCGGACAGGAACCGGATTCACAGATGAAAGTTTCACAGCAGGAAGAAAAACAGGAAGCGGCAGAAACGTCAGAGGACACTCATCCGGATACAGAGGAAGATGTATTTGCAGATGCCACATCTGATGATGATGAAACTGATGATGAATTTGACGGTGATATCTTGGAAGGCGATGTCGTAGAAGATAATGACTCAGACGATGATGTTATACAGGAAGACGTTGTAGAAGAAGATATCGTGGAAGATGTTTCAGACGAAGCTGCTGTAGCAGAAACCGGAACGGATAAAGCGAAGGTGGCGGAAGTACCGGAAGAAACCGCAATTGATATATACCGCGTGGGACAGCAGTCCAGCAGCCGGGTAATTGCAAGAATTCAAAAGTAAAGGCAGGTTTTGTAAGTGTTTAGTGTTAATATTGATAAATTAATAAAAATGACACCGCTGGAAGCAGAAAGCTATGCAAAAGCTGCGGATTCACTGGAAAATCTGCTTGCAGATAAAGGAAATATGCTGGCGGTTGTCGGCAGCGGCATGAGTTCTTTTAAACTTGCAGCGGCATTTATGGAAAAAGAAAAACGTGTATTATTTGCCGATGCAGATTTTAGTCAGGAAGTTTTTTTGGGAAAATATAAGCTTGGCAAAAATTTAAAAGGCATTTTTGATTATACACAGGGTGAGGGTACTGCCAAAGATATCATCTGTGTAACAAACCGTGAAAAACTGGATGTTGTGTTTACGGGAAATGTTGAAAACCTGCGTTTTGACGGCACAGCTTTAAAGACGGTGCTTGAAGAATACGCAAAGGAGTATGATCTTGTAGTTGTGCAGTCTGATGAACAGGGCAGAACGGCCGGTGTATGCGATGCAGCCGTTCTGATACTGGAGGAGTCACAGTACAGTGAACTGACTGCCGAAACAAGAATAGCAGAACTTGACAAAAACGGATGTATAGTGTTAGGTGTGATTATTGATGAATGATAAAATGGAGCAGTTTGTAAAATGGGTGGAAGAATCGGATAATATTGTATTTTTTGGCGGCGCAGGCGTGTCCACAGAAAGCGGAATTCCGGATTTTCGGAGTGTGGACGGTCTGTATCATCAGAAATATGACTATCCGCCGGAAATCATTTTAAGTCATTCTTTTTATATGAGGAAACCGGAAGAATTTTTCCGCTTCTATAAAAACAAGATGCTTTTTCCAAAGGCAGAGCCTTCCACAACGCATAAAAAGCTGGCCAAACTGGAAGCAGACGGAAAGTTAAAAGGCATTGTGACCCAGAATATTGATGGTCTGCACCAGAAAGCGGGCAGCCGTCATGTCATTGAACTACACGGTTCGGTATTGCGCAATTACTGTGAGCGATGTCATCAGTTTTATGGACTGGATGCCATTTTACAAAGTGAAGGAGTTCCGAAGTGCAGCTGCGGCGGAAGAATCAAACCGGATGTCGTATTATATGAAGAAGGACTTGATGAAGAAAACATTGAAGAGGCAGTCCGTTTAATCCGGGAAGCCGACATACTCATTGTAGGCGGCACTTCGCTGGGGGTTTATCCGGCAGCCGGGTTGATTGATTATTACCGCGGACATAAGCTGGTACTTATCAATAAATCCGAAACACCGTATGATAACCGGGCAGACTTGCTGATTCATGATGCCTTAGGTGAGGTATTTTCAAAAATTGGATAAACAGGAGTGCATATGGATTATCAGGTTGGAGATATTGTACAACTCAAAAAAAAACACCCTTGCGGAAGCAGTGAATGGGAAATTTTACGCGTAGGGGCAGATTTTAAGCTGAAATGCTGCGGCTGCGGTCATGAAATAATGGTCAGACGCTCGCTTGTAGAAAAGAATACAAAAAATTTAAAAAAGGCTTGAAATCATTTTAGATATATGATAAAATCATATCTTGTGATATATATTCCTTGTTCCTCTCTAATAGAGGGACCAACAAGACCAGAAGGAGGTGCGACGTAGAATGAATAAGTATGAATTAGCATTAGTTGTTAGCGCAAACGTCGATGAGGAAGTAAGAAATGCCACAGTTGAACAGGTGAAAGAATTAATCACTCGTTTCGGCGGTACAATTACTGACCCGGGTACATGCGAAAAGAAGAAGCTTGCATACGAAATCCAGAAGATGAGCGAAGGCTTCTACTGCTTCATTAAGTTTGATGCAGATGCAGCTTGCCCTGCTGAAGTAGAAAGCAGAATTCGTATCATGGAAAATGTAATCAGATTCTTAATCGTAAAAGACGGAGAATAATTGATTTTGATGTTTGGCTTACAACTCTTTGAATAGAAGAGGAGATTAAGTATGAACAAAGTGATATTAATGGGTAGACTGACCAGAGAACCGGATGTTCGTTATTCACAGAACTCTGACGGCTCTATGGCAGTTGCAAGATATACATTAGCTGTAGACAGAAGACGTGCTAGAACCAATAGCGACGGCGCTGAGCAGACTGCTGATTTTATCAGCTGTGTTGCATTTGGCAGACAGGGTGAATTTGCTGAAAAGTATCTTCATCAGGGAACCAAGATTGCCATTACCGGCAGAATTCAGACAGGAAGTTACACAAATAAGGACGGACAGAGAGTTTACACGACTGATGTGGTCGTTGACGACCAGGAATTCGCAGAGAGCAAATCTTCAGCAGCAGCAAATAGTGGTGCTGCCTATACACCATCAAGACCGGAACCAAGTGCGGCAGCCGGAGATGGATTTATGAATATTCCTGATGGAGTGGAAGACGAAGGTTTACCTTTTAACTAAAACAGGAGGTAAATGATATGCCAGAAAAGAAGGCTGAGAGACCAGAAGGTCAGATGAGAAGAAGACCAATGCGCAGAAGAAAGAAAGTATGTGCATTTTGTGCTGATGCAAACAAGGCATTAGATTATAAAGATGTTGCTTTATTAAAGAAGTATGTTTCTGAAAGAGGAAAAATCCTTCCAAGAAGAATCACAGGAAACTGTGCAAAGCATCAGAGAGCTCTTACAGTAGCTGTTAAGAGAGCAAGACACGTAGCATTAATGCCATACAGCATTGATTAATTAGTGGATTGAAAAGCCATGATATCGAAAGGTATCATGGCTTTTTTGTTTACTTTAAATACGAGAAATGATATAATAGTATCACTTTAGGGTTATTGGAGAAGTTGCGATGTTTAATAAAAATGACGGAACCAAAGCGTTTAAACCGGTTGGCAGACTGCGGGTATTTTTTGCGCTGCCGTTTTATATTGCTGTCCTGCTGATTGTGTTAAATATAGTTTTATATTTTATTGACTTTCCGGCGGCAACAGTCATGTCTGTATTTATGGTATTTTATATTGCCATTTATTTATATATGCAGCTGGCATTAAAACCGGGCATTATGCACGATATTATCGCTTTTTCATCGAATTATTCACAGGTGCAGCGGCAGCTTTTATATGAGCTGAGTGTGCCATACTGCCTGTTAGATACCAATGGCAGAGTGATGTGGCTGAATAAGGCAATGTGTGCCTGCATTAATAAGAAGAAAGATTTCAAGAAAAACATATCAACGCTTTTTCCTGAAATTACTGCAAACATTTTCCCGACAGGAGAAGAGCCGAAGGAAGTACGCATTACGTATGAAGAGCGGGATTACTGTGTGGAAATGAAGCGGATTAGCGCCGATATGCTGTTACAGGATGTCGGACTGGTGGAAAGTGACGATAAAGACTCGTTTATTGCACTGTATATGTTTGATGAAACCGATGTCAATATGTATCTTCAAAAGTTAAATGACGAACAGTTTGTTGCAGGGCTGATTTATATTGACAATTATGAAGAAGCCTTAGAGAGTATTGATGATGTGCGCCGTTCGTTATTTATCGGTCTGATTGACAAGCGTGTCAACAAGTATTTTGCAACCGGAGCGGCAGTTGTGCGGAAACTGGAAAAGGATAAGTATCTGGCAGTTTTCCGGTATAAATATTTAGAAAAGCTGCTGGCGGATAAATTCAGCATTTTAGAGGATATTAAAAGTGTAAAAATCGGCAATGAGATGACACTGACTTTAAGTATCGGTATTGGAACGGGTGCAGACAATTATGCGGGAAATTATGATCTGGCAAAAGCCGCAATGGATTTGGCACTGGGACGCGGCGGCGACCAGGCAGTGGTCAAAAAGGGCGACAAGATTTTATATTATGGCGGTAAGAGCCAGCAGATGGAGAAAAATACCCGTGTAAAGGTGCGTGTAAAAGCTCATGCGTTAAGACAAATTTTAGATACAACGGACAATGTGCTTGTTATGGGACATAAGCTGGCGGATATTGATTCCTTTGGTTCGGCAATCGGTATTTATACCATCTGCCGCAAGCTCGGCAAAAATGTGCATATCGTCATCAACGATGTTACAAGCAGTGTCAAACCGTTTATGAAACGTTTTATTGGCAAGGACGAATATCCGGAAGATTTATTCCTTTTAAAAGAGGAAGCACCGGAGTATGTGGATGCGGCAACGGTGGTAATTGTGGTCGATGTCAATAAGCCGCAGCTTACGGAATGCCCGGAACTGCTTGATAAATGTAAAACCATCGTTGTATTTGACCATCACAGACAGTCCAGTGACCAGATTACGGGAGCGGTGCTGTCTTATGTAGACCCGTATGCCTCTTCCGCTTCTGAAATGATTACGGAAATGATTCAGTATGTGGACGATAACATTAAGATTAAGGCATTTGAAGCTGATGCATTGTATGCCGGCATCAATATTGATACGGATGGTTTTAATAGCAAGTCAGGACCAAGAACATTTGAAGCGGCAGCATTTTTAAGACGGCATGGTGCGGATGTGACGCGTGTGCGTAAAATGCTCCGCAATGATATGGACGAGTATAAGGCGGTCGCACATGCGGTCAGCAGAGCGGAAGTATACCGTGATGCATTTGCAATTGCAATCTTTAATGGCGAAGGACTGGAAAGCCCGACAATCGGTGGTGCAAAAGCGGCAAACCAGCTTTTGGATATTTCGGGAATTAAAGCCTCATTTGTCATTACAGAATATAATGAAAAAATTTATATCAGTGCAAGGTCTATTGATGAGGTCAATGTCCAGCTTGTCATGGAAAAATTAGGCGGCGGCGGGCATATGAGCATTGCCGGAGCACAGCTGACAGGCTGTACCGTTAAAGAGGCGGTCGACACCATCAAAGAAACACTGGATAATATGCTTGCGGAAGGAGAAATATAGAAATGGAAGTTATTTTATTAGAAGATGTAAAGTCATTGGGTAAAAAAGGTCAGATTGTAAAGATTAATGATGGCTATGCAAGAAATTTTGTACTGCCAAAGAAGTTAGGTTTAGAGGCAACACCAAAGAATTTAAACGATTTAAAATTGCAGAAAGCAAGAGAAGCCAAAGAAGCAGCAGAAGAATTACAGGCAGCAAAGGAGTTGGCAGTAAAGGTAGAAGAAAAGCCGGTACGTCTGACCATGAAGACTGGTGAAGGCGGAAAGACATTTGGTACAATTTCTACAAAGGAAGTTGCTGCCGCTGCAAAAGAGCAGCTGGGTCTTGATATTGATAAGAAGAAAATGAAGCTGGACGAGCCGATTAAGACACTGGGTAATCATATTATTACTGTAAAGCTTCACAAAGATGTTACAGCAAAACTCACTGTTTCAGTAGGGGAAAGTAAATAATGGACGATATTGCAATCACCAGAATTATGCCAAACAGTCTGGAGGCGGAGCAGTCTGTGATTGGTTCAATGTTAATGGACAAGCAGGCGATTATCAGTGCCGGCGAAATCCTTTCGGCAGACGACTTTTATCACAGACAGTATGGAATTATGTTTCAGGCCATGGTTGATATGAACAATGCGGCAAAACCGGTGGATATTGTTACCTTGCAGGAAGCACTCAAGGAAAAGGATGTACCGCCTGAGGTTTACAGTCTTGAATTTATCAGGGAACTGCTGGCAGCCGTGCCGACATCTGCCAATATCCGGCATTATGCGACGATTGTAAAGGATAAGGCGATTTTAAGAAACATTATCCGGGTCAATGACAGTATTGCAACAGCGTGTTACGAGGGTAAGGAAAGTACAGAAGATATTCTTGCCGATACGGAGAAACGTATTTTTGAACTCGTAAAAAATAAAGGCGGACATGAATATATGCCGATTGATAAAGTTGTATTGGAAGCACTGGATAAGATTTCCATAGCTGCCAAAAACAGAGGTGCAGTTACCGGTGTGCCGACCGGATTTAAAGATCTGGACACGTATTTATCAGGCTTACAGCCGTCGGATTTTGTACTGGTTGCGGCGCGTCCGTCTATGGGTAAGACAGCATTTGTCTTAAATGTGGCGGAAAATGTGGCGATTAAGCAGGGCATTACAACAGCCGTATTCAGTCTGGAAATGTCCAATGTACAGCTTGTTAACCGTATGCTCAGTCTGGAATCGACCGTTGATGCGGATAAAATCCGTAAAGGCCGTCTGGATTCCAATGACTGGGGTAAGCTCATTGAAGGCGCCGACAGCATTGCAAAATCGCAGCTGATTATTGACGATACGCCGGGTATTTCGATTGCGGAGCTGCGCTCAAAGTGCAGAAAGTACAAAATGGAAAATAATCTCGGACTGGTAATTATCGATTACTTACAGTTAATGAGCGGAAACGGAAAGACGGATTCCAGACAGCAGGAAATTTCGGATATTTCCCGTTCATTAAAGGCACTTGCAAGAGAACTCGATGTGCCGGTGGTAACGCTTTCACAGCTCAGCCGTGCGGTAGAACAAAGACCCGACCATCGTCCGATGCTTTCGGATCTGCGTGAATCGGGTGCAATTGAGCAGGATGCCGACGTTGTTATGTTTTTATACCGTGATGATTATTACAATAAGGATACAGACATTAAAGGCATTGCGGAAATTATTATTGCAAAACAGAGAAACGGTCCGATTGGTACGGTAAAAATGGCGTGGATACCGGAACAGACCCGTTTTGCGGATTTACTCACAAAAGAACAGATTCCACACTGATGAAAGAAATATTTTTAATATCAAAAAAGAACCGGAAACAAGGAATATCCTTTATTTCCGGTTCTTTTTTTGTGTCTTGAAACACGTTTAATGAATAGTTGTATGTAGTCTACTGTGGGTTTGGAGCGCCTACAGGACAGACACCGGCACAAGCGCCGCAGTCTACACATACATCAGCATTGATTTCCATATGAGAAGCGCCTTCAGAGATAGCTTCTACAGGACATCCAGCTGCACAAGCACCACAATTGATGCAGTCATCGTTAATTACATATGCCATGATTCAATCCTCCTTAGATTTTGTTAGTTCATTATACGATATTTACAGTTAAAATTCAACTATCGGATAATAGTTTCTTTGTTAAGAGTATAAAAAAATGCAACATCTTTATAAAAAATGGTGCGTTTGCGGAAAGCAATTTGTTTCTGAACGAAACAAATTGACATAATGATAAAAACAAGGAGGTAAAAACCTCTGCTCCTGCTTAGGACAGTCGCATTTTTCCTTTGGAAAAACAAGGAGGTTTGTATGTTAAAGCTTACGTTAAGACCGGGTGAGTTTATTGATATCGGTGAGAATGTCCGTGTGATTTTTTCAGGCGGTTCGGCAAATAACATTCATTTGCTGGTAGATGCTCCGAGAGAAATCAATATTGCAAGAAGTTCAGCTGGGAAGAAAAAGGAACAGCTGGAACAGAGCGCTCGGACATATTACAGGAAAAAAGGTATATCCGAAGAAGCACAGCGTGAGATTGTCAGCATTTTAATGCGCGAAAAGAAGCGCAACGCAGTAAATGAAAAGCCGTGACGGCAGATGAGAAAATCAGTATCATAGAATCAGAATATAACATTGAAGCGAAAAATGAATTGCGAAAGGATGTGAGGAAAGTGAGCGGATTAGGAGAAAGCCTTGTGGAAAGTGCGGCAGAAGAAGCATGGGAAGAAGCATGGGAAGAAGCATGGGAACAGAGCAAAATTAAGTTTATCATCAATATGAACGAAAAAGGCTACACAATAGAGCAGATAGCCGACGTTACGGAAAAGAGCAGGGAAGAAGTCGAGGCAGTACTGGAAAAAGAGAAATAATGTGCGGCGGCTTTAAGCAGAGATTCAATGAATACTTGACATTTTAATGGGGCAAGCTTATAGTAGAATCACTACGATAAACAGGAGGAACATATTTATGACAAGAATAACCAAGGATACAACAATTGGCGAAGCAATTCAGTATGATGCAGGGATTGTTTCAATTCTTATGGGTGCAGGAATGCACTGTGTTGGATGTCCGTCATCAGCAGGTGAAACATTAGAAGAAGCTGCTATGGTTCATGGTTTAGACTGTGATGAATTATTACAGGATATTCATGACTATCTTCAGTCAGTAGGTTAATTCATAAATAAAATAAAAGCGGCGGGATTTACGTTTAATCGGTAAATTCCGCCGTTTTTTAGATGATATGCCGGGGGACGGCATACATTATATTTAAAAGCTAAAGTTTTGCCATAACCTGTATTGCACGGTTTTTTATAATGGAATCCATGTGTTCCGTGAAAAATAAAAGGCTGCTGTCCGGAAGATATTCTTTTTTGCCGTATTCGGAAAGAATGTTGCAGGTCTTGTTAAAGTCCACAGAAGAACAGCGGGTCTTTTCCAAAAATACATAGTAGCGCCCGTTGGTATGCTTAAATAAATGACTCTTGTCATTGTATACCGGAAGAACGGCTTTTGCGGCCTCACTGAAGGCATCCAGATTTTCAAAAGAAAAGCAGCGGATGACAGGGGCGTTTTTTTGTGTATCGGCAGACGATTCCGGTTTATTTGCCGCAGGTACAGGGACAGTTCCGGTGCCTTTTGAACCGGATGCCGAGCCTTTATTCAGATAATCATTTAATTTGCTGAAAATATTTAAAACGTCATCTTCAATGGAATCCGCGTCTGTATCAGATTCATTTAACTCATCATTAGCAGATGGCAGTGCATGTGCTGCTGATGCATCAATTGTTTCCATGGAATCATAATCCTCATAGGGGTAATCATAATCCTCATAATCGTCGTCCGGGTCGGACGGCGAAAATTTGGAAAAACGGGTATCCAGTTCTTCCGGATCGTCTACCTTTGTAACAATTAAAACGATACAGTCAGCAGAAACAGGAATTGCTTCAATCATCAGAGGAATATCTTCCGCTTCAAAACCGAATTCATAGGAAGCCTGCTGCATCATATCCTGAAAAAGCTTCTTCGCCTTTTCACTGCCGTAAGCCAGTTCACTGATTTTTAACTGCCGGGCTGCCAGGTCAGATTTATTCAGGGTGCAGCGTATTTGGTTTTCACTTAATTTTTCGATTTTCATATTATCACTTCCTATCACTATTGTCCTAAATTTATAATACCCATTTTTAGTGGATATGTAAAGGTTATATTGATGAATATATTATAAGAAATTGTAAAAAAATAAAAATAAATAAAAGATAATTTTGAAAAAATTTTATTAAAAAAAGAAAAAATATATTGCAAATTCAATATTTTTATAGTATACTCTTTATTGAGCTGGTTAATGATAATTTTATATGCCGATATGGAAAGGAGTGATCCTATGGTAAATTAATCTCAGAAGCGTATGATATCATCAGTGTGCAGGCACAGACGCATCATTCAACGGTGTATCTTGTAAGGCATAAGAAGCTTGATGTACTGCGTACAGCAAAGTTCGTCAGAAAAGATACCGGCGGATATATGCGAATCCTGCGGGAAGCTGATTTTCTAAAAATTCTCAGACATTCCGGAATCCCCTTAATATATGATATTGCTGAAGATAAAGATAGTATCTGCATAATTGAAGAATTTATATCTGGTAAATCTTTGACAGAATACGTGGCAGAACACAGAATGCTTACAGCTGCGCAGATAACAGACTTTGTGCTGCAGATATGTGACATACTGGAATATTTGCATAGTCAGGGCAGCAAAGGAATGGTTCATCTGGATTTGAAACCGGATAATATTCTGATTACAGATACAGGCAGTGTAAAACTCATCGATTTTGACAATGCAGTCAGGATGGGAGAAAGACATGCCACACATTACGGCAGTATCGGATTTGCGGCGCCGGAGCAGTACCACAGGCTGTATCAGGACTGCCGGGCAGATATTTATAGTCTGGGAATGTTAATTTTGTACATGGACAACGGACATGTACAATGTCACGCAGAATCTCTGCATCATAAGAAGTTTTATCCCATTGTAAAAAAATGTATTCATCACAGTATATGGCAGCGTTACCGCAGCGTGAAACAGGTAAGGCAGGCGGTATACAGTTTACAGGCAGAAAATGAATTACCAGAGAACATAAAAGCTCAAAACATTTCTCTTTATGGCACAAAACACGGTGTCGGGACAACGCACATAGCACTTTGTTTGACGGCATATCTTACCCGGAACGGTTTTCGCGCGGTTTATGTGCAGGAAGCAGATGAAGAAGATTTTATCTGCGAAATCCGTGAAAGCATCTTACAGACTGACGGAACGTTCCGGTGTGGAACAATTGCAGTATGTCCGCAGTATCATGGTGCGGTACAGGCTGACCTGTATGGGTACGACTATATCGTAAGGGACTGCGGCACAATTGCGGGGTTGTCAGCGCAGGCAGACATTAAAATTGTTGTGACAGACTTCGGATACCGCAGAAGGCTGGAGTATGAACGGCTTTTACAGTCAGATAAGGACAGTCTGATTTTTGTGAATCATACAGACGGGAATGTTTTTTATAAAGAAACAGGCAGGCTTGAAATTAAACGGCAGTTTTACAGGATACCGTGTGTCTATGACTGGAACAATGGCAGTAAATTATTAGACAGGGTATTTTTGGAAGCGTTGTCTGCAGTGATTTCTAAACCGTGCCGAAAGCAGGTGAAAGGTGGTGCAGGTGCTGGCCGGAAGTACATTATTTCAAAGAATAAGTAAAAAAAGCACGGCAGTCCGTTGGGGTGCAAAAGCAGTATCACCCTGCGTTATTGCAGTTATGGGTATTGGCGGGAGTGTCGGAACGACACACCTTTGCATGATGCTTGCAAACAGCATGGCAAACGGGCTTAAGGTGCGGACCGCATTTGTTGAGTACGGCGTGCATGATACGGGCAGTGTCTGCCTGCATCTGGCACAAGAAACAAAAAGTCTTTCGGGTGACATTCACACATTTCAATATGCAGGAATTGATTTTTACCGGTGTATTTCGGAAGAAGAACTTATAAAAATTTCAGCAATGAAATACGAGGCAGTCATACTGGATATGAAATATGGCAGCAAAGAGGTGATGACGGAGTTTTTGCGCAGTGATTTAAAGATTGTCGTTGCCGGCATGAATTTATGGCAGGCAGGACGGCTGAAGGCATTTTAAAAATGAGAAACTGCCGTCATCGCACTGGCGCTGTGTCACACTGGGTTATGACAGGAAACTGGCAAAAGCTGGAAAAGAATACGGCATCCGGGTTGGGCTGATTCCGGCAGAGCGAAATCCGTTTGAGTTATCACCGGACGGATTTTGGAACTTGTAAAATTAACAGAGATGTAAAAGAAACTACAGACATCATACGGTTTATTTACGGACACCGGATTTTAAACCTATGAATATATATCACAAAATTACAAAATTTTCTGTATGAATCCCCTTGTGCAGAAAAAGGCAGGAATGGACAAAGAAAGAACATTCCTGCCCATTTGGTATTGAGAAAAGCCAAAATCTCGTTTATAATTGTCGTACAGTTTTAGTGTACAGGAAAACAGGAACGCCGTAAGGCAGGGTTAAAGGAGAAAATCATGGAACGGGATAGAAAAGAAAATTATGGAAGATGACAGCGGCAGTATCAGCAGGGATTCTGGTAATTCTTGCAGCGGTGCTGCTGATAAGAAAATATATGCCGACAGGTCAGAAAATGAGCGGATATGATTATTTTAAGACAGATTCGGCAGCAGAAAATGACAGCACACTGGTGATATTGGACAATGAAATACTTTACGATAAAGGGCGCTATATAGACGGAAGGCTGTATTTACAGCAGTCATTTGTACAGGATAATGTCAATATGCGTTTTATTATGACAAAGAAAGCAATGCGGTTTTGTATTCGGACTGGAGCGCAGTCTATACGTATTATCCGGACGTCAAGGTATCGGGACCAGAACGGTAATACGTATGATACGGAGTATGAAGTGATAAAAATGGCAGACGGTGTGATTTATATCGATTTCGAATACATGGCAGCAGTCAGCAACATTTCCTATGAATATGCAAAAGAACCACAGCGTCTGGTGCTTCATACAACCCATGAAGAACAAAATGAAGTGACAATCCGCAAAAACACTGTGGTGCGGTATCGTGCAGGTATTAAAAGCAAAGTACTTGAAAAGGTGAAAAAAGGTACAGTGTGCCAGTACGTGGGTGCGGTAGATGATGACTGGATTGAGGTGATTACGCCGTCCGGTTATCAGGGTTATGTGAAAAAGAATGCGGCTTCGGATGTATACACGGCAGTACCGGAAGATACATATACGGAAGAATACCAGTCCAATCTGTGCGGTTACAAGGTGAATATGACGTGGTTTCAGGTAACACAGCGTGCCGCCAATGCTTATATTGATACGTATTTAGAGGATGTTTCCGGTATTAATACGATTTCACCGACATGGTATTCGATTGCAGACGGCACCGGAGAGCTGACCAGTCTGGCATCGGATACGTTTGTAAGCAATATGCACGCCAGGGGCTTAAAAGTGTGGCCGCTTGTCAATGATTTTAATAATAATGTTGATTATGCAGCGTTTTATTCCAGTAAAACGGCAAGAACGAAGCTGATTAACAACCTGATGCAGGAAGCACGTCAGTATGGTTATGACGGCTACAATATTGATTTTGAATATGTAAAGAAAGATTTCGCGGACGATTATTTACAGTTCTTGCGGGAACTGTCTATCGCATGCCAGAATAACGGGCTGGTGTTATCCGTGGATAATTACAAACCGGCAAACCACAATGCCCATTATGAACTGGCAGAACAGGCGGTTTTTGTGGACTACATTGTGATTATGGGGTATGATGAGCATTACGCAGGTTCAGATGCGGGATCGGTGGCTTCCCTGCCATTTGTGGAGGACGGTATTTCAAGAGCTGTCAGCATGGTACCGTCAGAACAGGTGATTAATGCTGTTCCGTTTTACACGCGCATCTGGACGGAGAATGCCGGGGAAACCAAGAGCCGTGCAGTGGGAATGCAGGCGGCGATGGATGCCATGCAGGAAAATGGTGCAACAGCCGAATGGGACGAAACAACAGGACAGTATTACTGCACCTATGAAACATCCGCAGGAACGGTTCAGATATGGTTTGAAGAAGACCGCTCTATCGGTGAAAAGATGAAATTGTATTCAAAATACAAGCTGGGCGGTGTGGCAGAATGGAAACTGGGACTTGAAACCTCGTCGGTATGGAGTATTATTAGTAATGGACTAAACTACGCATCATAATAGAACGGTACGGTTCATACAATACAGTAAAAATAAGATGTGGCAGGGTAGTTTGAATCGAAAAAGACTGATTACGGGCATGACGGTGATTTTACTGCTGGCAGTGTATACGGGAATGTATATTGTACTGCCTGCGGCAAGACAGACAGCAGGGAAAAATGAAACGTCAGAGAGCAGGCAGGAAGAAAATCAGACGGCACAGGCAGACAGTACCAAAAGAACCGTTGTACTGGACAGCGGGCATGGCGGATTTGATCCGGGTAAAGAAAGCAGTGACGGCATATTAGAAAAACACATCAACCTTGCAATTGCAGAGCGGTTAAAGGAACTGCTGGAGAAAGAAGGAATCCGGGTCGTGATGACGCGGACAGACGATAATGGCCTGTATACAGAGAGTGATTCCAATAAAAAGATTGCAGATATGAAAAAGCGGTGTGCAATTATTGATGCAGCAAAGGCTGATATTGTTGTCAGTATTCATCAGAACAGTTATCAAAGCCCGGAAGTAAAAGGTGCGCAGGTATTTTATTATAAACATTCGGCAGAAGGTAAAAAACTGGCACAGATTTTGCAGAAATCTTTGAAGGAAAATCTGGATACGGAGAATAAGCGGCAGGAAAAAGAAGATAGTACATACTATATGCTGCTGCATACCGGTGCGCCGACTGTGATTGCGGAGTGTGGCTTTTTATCCAATCCACAGGAAGCGGCTCTGTTAAATACTGCCGAATACCGGCAGAAGGTCGCAGAAGCACTCTGCAAAGGAATATTGGAATATTTTACATCTACAGGAAAATGAAGAAAGCGCTGCATACGGCAGCAGAAATGGAAGGAACATGGAAACGATTATTGCACAAATCACAGAAAATGAAGAACAGAATCAAAAAATATATGAGCAGGCATCAGACATTTTAAAAAGAGGCGGTCTGGTGGCTTTCCCTACAGAAACCGTATATGGACTGGGTGCAGATGCGCTTGATGAGGAGGCATCGGCTAAAATTTATGCGGCAAAGGGAAGACCGTCCGATAATCCGCTGATTGTGCATATTGCGGATACAAAGGCACTGGAGGAGCTTTCCTGTGATGTTACCGCACAGGCAAAGCTTCTGGCGGAGAAGTTCTGGCCGGGACCGCTGACCATGATTTTAAAGAAAAGTGACTGTGTGCCAAAATCCATTACCGGCGGACTGGGTACGGTAGCCATCCGTATGCCGAGCCATCCGGTTGCAGCACAGTTAATCAGAACTTCCGGGGTGTATATTGCAGCACCGAGTGCCAATATTTCAGGGAAACCAAGTCCTACAAGAGGAGAACATGTCATTCATGATATGAAGGGCAGAATTGATATGATTATTGTAGACGATACGGTTGATATTGGTGTAGAATCTACGATTGTAGATTTAAGTGAAGATGTTCCTACAATTTTAAGACCGGGTTATATTACAAAAGAAATGCTTTCAGAAGTGCTGGGAGAAGTACGTATTGATCCGGCGATTATGGGCAGTGTAAAGCCGGGCGTTGTACCGAAAGCGCCGGGCATGAAATATAAGCACTATGCGCCCGATGCAGACCTTGCAATTGTAGAGGGTGACATCGATAAAGTTGTAGATAAAATCAACGCACTGACAAAGGAAAAAGAAGCCCTAGGATACCGTGTAGGTATTATGGCAACACAGGAAACAAAAGACCGCTATGAAAGCGGTGTTATAAAAGTAGTCGGCAGCAGAAAAGATGAGGCGACTGTCGCTCACAACCTGTACGCAGCCCTGCGGGAGTTTGACAAACAGCAGGTGGCATACATTTATTCAGAGGGCTTTTCTGAAAATCAGGTAGGGCAGGCAGTCATGAACCGGTTGATTAAAGCCGCCGGACATACTATAATAAATGTCTGAAAGTGACAGAAGCGAGGACTTTCTATGAATACGTATAGCAGAATTTTGTTTGTCTGTGCAGGAAATACATGCAGAGGTCCCATGGCGGCGACAATCATGCAGCAGTTTGTACAGGATATGGGTATCCTTACAGATTCAAGAGGAATGGTTGTCTTGTTTCCTGAACCTTATAATCCCAAGGCGGTTGCAGTCTGTGCGGGACACGGCATGATTATGCCGAGTAACAGTGCAGCACAGCTTGAGAATACGGATTTTGACAACAACACACTGGTACTTGTGATGAATCAGTCAATGAAGCAGAAGATTTATGAAAGCTATGACCGGGCAATTAATGTGTATACGCTCGGGGAGTTTGCCGGAGCGGGCGAAACAGAAATTGCAGATCCGTATGGACGGGGCATTGATGAGTATAACCAATGTTTTGAACAGTTGTATGTATTGATTGAAAAAGCAGCAGAAATAATCAGAAAGAACATGGAGGAAGAAAAAGATGATAGCAATCGGCAGTGATCACGGCGGAGTAGAGTTAAAGGAAAAGGTAATCAAGCATTTACAGGCACGCGGTATTGAGTGTGAAGATACAGGCTGTTACAGCACAGAATCCTGTGATTATCCGGTATATGCAAAGAAGGTAACAGATCTGGTGACATCCGGAAAATGCGAACTGGGTATTTTAATCTGTGGTACCGGTATCGGCATGAGTATGGCAGCCAATAAAGTGGATGGCATCCGTGCGGCATTGTGCCATGACTGTTTCAGCGCGGAAGCCACAAAACAGCACAACAATGCAAATGTATTATGTATGGGTGCAAGAGTAATCGGGGAAGGACTTGCCTGCAAAATCGCAGACATTTTTATTGATACTCCGTTTTCAAACGATGAACGTCATATCAGAAGAATCAGCATGTTTGACTAAATGGCGGCTTAGAAGAAAGGTCAGGGAATGCAATGAGCGATAAGAGAAAAGATTACATTTCATGGGACGAGTATTTCATGGGCGTTGCAAAGCTTTCCGCCCTGCGTTCGAAAGATCCGAATACACAGGTGGGTGCGTGTATTGTCAGCGAAGATAATAAAATCCTCTCCATGGGATATAACGGACTGCCAAGGGGCTGCTCCGATGATGAATTTCCGTGGTCAAGGGAAGGCGATCCGCTGGATAATAAATATCTGTATACGGCACACAGCGAGCTGAATGCCATTTTAAATTATCAGGGCGGCACATTGCAGAATGCAAAAATGTATGTGACACTGTTTCCGTGCAATGAATGTGCGAAAGCGATTATTCAGGCGGGCATTAAGACACTGGTCTATGACTGCGACAAGTATTCTGATACGGCATCGGTGATTGCATCGAAAAGAATGCTCAATGCCGCAGGCGTACGGTATTATAAATACGATTCGACCGGAAGGACCGTGCAGATTGAACTGTAGGGTTCCGTGGAAATATGCCGTTTGTGCATGACAGCATGGACAAAAACAGTACAGTGTGTTTAACGAAAAGTGTAGATAAAAAGGACTGTAAATGACAAAGCGCGAAGAAAAATGCTCAGAGCGTACTGTCAGTTACAGTTCTTAAAAAATTCATGGAAATTGATGTACTTACGTGTTATTGCAGTTTTGATAAATGATTCAAAGCCGGATTTAATACTTCATACCGTTCCAGTTCATCTAAATAATCTTTAAAATCCCCGTTATAAATAATAGAAAGCAGCGCATTGAGGCGGTGCAGGGAAGTTACCAGCATATCATTGCTGATAATGGACATGCGGCAGGCATCTGCCAGTTCATCTAAATCCACAACGCGGACAAAACCGTCATTTTCAATAATAACATCGGCAAGCAGATCGGTAAAAATATAAGTGTCGGTATTTTTATCATAGCTTGTGTCAATAATATCACAGTAAATATAAGCGAGCGTTCCGTTCTCCTTATAAAATTTGCTGATTTTCCAGCCGTGTTTTACGACATAATAGGATATTCCATAGGAAAATTCTTCCTTTGGATGCAGTGTTTTCCAGCGGGTAATGATATGTCCGTCTGAAATGGACACAATCGTATCATTTTTTAAGTGAATACATTCTGAAGGAATGAGGCGTTTTCGGTAAAGTTCAGGCATAGACCATCCTCCTGTAAAAGTAATTTGTGTAAAATTGTTTCACAACCAAAGTTTATGGGCAAATTATAGCAATTTTATAGGAAAATTCAATGTAAATGAAAATATTTCTAAAATAAATGCACAAAATAAATGGACTTTTGTCGAGAATGTTATTATATTAACAAGCATATAGGTCGAAAGGAAAAATATGAGTGGAAAGGGTTCACCGTATCGGAATATTGTCCTGATTTCGCAGATTGGTATTAATATGCTTGTTCCTGTGTTTATATGTGTAGCGGCCGGTGTATGGCTGGATAACAGATTTCATACATGGTTTACGCTTCCATTGCTGATATTGGGGATTGCCGCGGGAGCCAGAAATGCTTATGCACTTGCGATGGATACTATCAGGATGGACGAAAAAGACGGAAAAAGAACAGGGAGCAGATTCAGGAAGTTCTGCGAAAGGCGAAGGATGAGAAAAATCATCGACAGGATTAAAGAGTTAAATGAAGTGCTTCCGGAAGTGTTTCTGGTAGATTTGCTTTATCTGCTGGCAGGAGAGCTGGTTATCTGGTTTTGGTACCCAATAAGCAGATGTGTGCTGTGGGATTTTTATGGGTGTAGTCTATTCCATATTTTCATCTGTTCATATGAGTTTTCGGATTCGTAAGATTGTTTACGGTCACGCGAATGAATCAAAGACCCTGCTTATCGGATATTTTATCCGTCTTGCAGTGATGCTTGTACTGTTTACAGTATTATATCTGTTTCATATCGGCGATTTATTGTGTGCGCTGATAGGAATGTTTTCTATGAAAGTATCGGCTTATTTACAGCCGTTTACTAATAAAATATTATCAAAAAGGAAGGTGAGAGTGGGAAGCACAATGATGACATCATTGGTGGCATGCGACAGCAGTTTTATGATTAAGTCGCTCTGTTCATTCCGGATACCCGGGTTGATTATGACTTCAGTATCAATACCACCCATGTGGCGATGCTTTTAGTGTCTTTGTTTATCCTGATTGTTGCGATTATTGCAAGAGTCAAGATTAATAAAGCAAACGCATCGGATACGCCGGAATGTTCCAGAATATTATTGAGCTGGTTATAGAGATGCTTGGCAGCATGGTTGATGGAATTATGGGTAGGAATGCCAACAGATTTGTAAATTACATTACAACCCTGTTTATCTTTATCATAATTTCAAACATTTCAGGGCTTTTGGTCTTCGACCACCAACGGCAGACTACGGTGTTACATTAGCACTGGGTCTGATTACATTTGTACTGGTACAGTTTAACGGTATTAAAAGAATCACGTTGGGCACTTTACAGCATTGTTTCAGCCAATATGGTTTTATTCCCAATTAATTTAATTGGTGAGTTTGCTGTACCGCTGTCTCTTTCACTGCGTTTGTTTGGTAATGTTATGTCAGGAACCGTCTTAATGGGCTTGATTTATGATCTGCTCGGACCGTATACGGTAGCGTATCCGGCCCTGCTGCATGCTTATTTTGATTTGTTTTCAGGCTGCATTCAGGCATACGTATTCAGTATGTTGACGATGGTTTATGTCAACGACAAGATTGCCGATTAAGGGCAAAATATTATTCTATTTAAATGGAGGAAATGAAACATGAATATTAGTGGACAGGAATTTATTCAGGCTATGTCAGCAATTGGTGCCGGTATCGCAATGATCGCCGGTGTAGGTCCTGGTGTTGGTCAGGGTATCGCAGCAGGTCACGGTGCAGCTGCAGTAGGTAGAAATCCGGGTGCAAAGTCTGATATCACATCAACAATGTTACTTGGACAGGCCGTTGCCGAAACAACAGGTCTTTATGGTTTCGCCGTAGCGATTATCTTAATGTTTGTACAGCCATTCAAAGGTTAATGCCAACAGATAAGTGTAGAAACATTTAAGCTGGCAGGAAGGAGGCTAAAACTTGAATAATTTAGGTACATTTGTCGCTTTGGCAGAAGGCGGGCGATTATTTGGACTTGATTTGCAGCTTCTTCTCGACGCAGCAATCACTGCGGTGAACGTATTTATTCTTTTATTCTGCTTTCTTATATTTTGTATAATCCGGTACGGACGATGCTTAAGAAAAGACAGGATAAGATTACAAGCGACAGAGAAACCGCTGAATCCGACAAGGCAGAGGCTCTCGCATTAAAGAAAGAATATGAAGAGAAGTTAAAAGCAGCTGATAAAGAAGCTGAAAGTATCCTGAGTGAAGCAAGAAAAGTTGCCATGCACAATGAGCAGAAGATTGTTGATGAAGCAAAGCAGGAAGCTGCACGAATCATTGAGCGCGCAAATGCGGAAGCAGAACTTGAGAAACAAAGAGTTGCAGACGAAGTAAAACAACAGATTATTTCAGTTGCTGCTGTAATGGCGTCAAAGTTTGTTGCAAAAGCAATGGATGATCAGGAAAATGATGCTCTGATTGAGCAAACTTTAAATGAAATGGGTGAGAATACATGGCTAAGTTAGTATCAGCAACTTATGGTGATGCGTTATTTGAACTTGCCGTGCAGGAATCCAAGTAGATTCATTGTATGCGGAAGCAACAGACTGTTTGAAGGTTTTGAAGAAAACAGCGAGCTTGGCAGATTACTGAATCACCCTAAGATTGCTAAGAGTGAAAAGAAAAGGTTATTGAAAATGCTTTTGGACAGTTTGTTTCAAAGGATATAACCGGTCTGCTTGTGCTGATGGTTTCAAAAGACAGGCAGAAACAAATTATGGAAACACTCCGGTATTTTATCGGCAAAATCAAAGAATATAAAAATCGGCAGCGCGGTAGTATCTACAGCAAAGCCGCTGACAGCCGCACAAAAGAAAAAGTGCTTTCCAGACTGCTTGCAACGACAGGGTATGTGGATTTTGAGATTGATTATATCGTAGATGAGTCCCTCATCGGCGGTATGGTAATCCGAATCGGTGACAGGGTCGTAGACAGCAGTATAAAGACAAAATTAGACGAGTTTGCAAAGGATTTGAAAAATCCAGCTGGCATAACTTGTACATTAATAGAAAGAGGGTGCGTTGGCTCCATGAATTTAAGACCGGAAGAAATCAGCTCGGTAATTAAAGAGCAGATCAAAGATATTCTACGGAACTCGAAGTATCTGACGTCGGTACGGTTATTCAGGTAGCAGATGGTATCGCCCGTATTCATGGCCTTGAAAAGGCGATGCAGGGTGAACTTCTGGAATTCCCGGGTGAAGTATACGGCATGGTTTTAAACCTGGAAGAAGATAACGTTGGTGCGGTTTTACTTGGTGATTCAAGAAACATCAACGAAGGAGATACCGTAAAGACAACAGGCCGAGTTGTAGAGGTTCCTGTTGGCGATGCGATGTTAGGTCGTGTCGTAAACGCACTGGGACAGCCAATCGACGGCAAGGGACCGGTTAATACCGAAAAGTTCCGTCAGATTGAACGAGTTGCCTCAGGTGTTATTACAAGAAAATCCGTAGATACACCGTTACAGACAGGTATCAAAGCGATTGATGCCATGGTACCAATCGGACGTGGACAGCGAGAATTAATCATCGGTGACCGTCAGACAGGTAAGACTGCCATTGCGATTGATACAATCATTAATCAGAAAGGTCAGAATGTAAAGTGTATTTACGTTGCAATCGGACAGAAGGCTTCAACCGTAGCTTCGATTGTAAAGACATTAGAAGAATATGGCGCGATGAGCTATACAACAGTAGTTGCATCTACTGCCAGTGAACTTGCACCGTTACAGTATATTGCACCATATGCCGGATGTGCGATTGGTGAAGAATGGATGGAACAGGGACAGGATGTACTTGTTGTCTATGATGACTTGAGCAAGCACGCAGCTGCATACCGTACACTTTCCTTACTCCTTAAAAGACCACCAGGACGTGAGGCTTACCCTGGTGATGTATTCTACTTTACATTCAAGACTCTTAGAGAGCTGCAAGAATGTCAGATGAGTACGGCGGAGGTTCCCTGACTGCGCTTCCGATTATCGAAACACAGGCAGGCGATGTTTCTGCATATATTCCGACAAACGTTATTTCTATCACAGATGGTCAGATCTATCTGGAAACAGAAATGTTTAATGCCGGATTCAGACCTGCTATCAATGCCGGTCTTTCTGTATCACGAGTTGGTGGTGCTGCCCAGATTAAGGCGATTAAAAGATTGCAGCGCCAATCCGTGTGGAACTGGCACAGTACCGGGAACTGGCATCTTTTGCTCAGTTTGGTTCAGAACTGGATGCAGATACAAAGGAAAAGCTCGCACAGGGTGAAAGAATTAAGGAAATGTTAAAACAGCCGCAGTATCAGCCAATGCCTGTTGAATATCAGGTCATGATTATTTATGCGGTTACGAAGAAGTATGTCATTGATGTTGCAGTAGACAGAATTCTCGATTTCCAGAAAGGATTGTTTGAACTGATTGATACAAAGTATCCGCAGATTCCGGAAACAATCCGTACAACAAAAGTGCTTGATGAAGAAACAGAAAAAGCTTTAATCAGTGCGATTGAAGAATTTAAGAAAACTTTCAAATAATAGCGAAGCTTAGAATGGAGGTAATTGATTATGGCCTCAATGAGAGACATAAAAGGCGTAGAGACAGTATTCAAAGTACCGGTCAGATTACCAAAGCCATGAAGCTCGTTTCCACTGTAAAACTTCAGAAGCGAAGGGAAAAGCAGAGAGCACAAAACCGTACTCCGATTTAATGTATGAAACTGTGAGCAATATTCTTGCAAAGTCAGGAAATATTAACCACAAGTTTTAAAAGCAGGAGATTCCAATAAAAGCGGTGATTGTGATTACTGCAAACAGAGGACTTGCAGGCGGCTATAACAACAATATAGCCAAGCTCATTACAAATAGCGATATCGAAGGAAGATGCATATATTTATGCAATCGGACGAAAGGGTAGGAAGTTCTTGAAAGAAAAGGATATGAAATCAAGGCGGATTATTCCGATGTGATTAACGAGCCGATGTACACCGATGCAAAAGAAATCTGCAATGAAGTGCTGGAGCTTTTCACAAACGGAGAAATTGGCGAAATCTATCTTCTTATACATCCTTTAAGAACACCGTTGTCCACGAACCAAAACTCATTAAGCTGCTTCCGGTTGAACCGGAGCAGCAAAAAGAGGGCGGTACAGAAAGCACGGCACTGATGAACTATGAGCCGGATGAAGATGAGGCACTAAATATGATTATACCAAAGTACATCTGCAGTTTAATCTATGGTGCGCTTGTTGAATCCGTAGCGAGTGAGAACGGTGCCCGTATGCAGGCGATGGATAGTGCTACAAGTAATGCAGAAGAAATGATTTCAGACCTGTCATTGAAGTTTAACAGAGCACGTCAGGCTTCAATTACACAGGAACTGACAGAGATTATTTCCGGTGCAAACGCCATAGAGGGATAAAAGTGAAACCGCATCAATGATGCAGCATGGAGGTAAAGAATGGCAGAAAGAAATGTTGGTAAAATTACTCAGATTATCGGTGCCGTACTGGATATTAAGTTTCCGGAAGGCACACTGCCAGAGATTAATTCAGCAATTGATATTCAGACAAAAGATGGCGGCAGGCTCGTAGTTGAGGTTGCGCAGCATCTTGGTGATGATACAGTAAGATGTATTGCCATGGGTCCGACAGACGGACTTGTCAGAGGTATGGAAGCAGAATCTACAGGTTCTGCTATTTCCGTACCGGTTGGTGAAAAACTCTCGGTAGAATGTTTAATGTTCTGGGTGAACCTATAGATAATAAACCGGCTCCTGAAGTGAAACAGTACATGCCGATTCACAGAAAGGCACCTACTTTTGCAGAACAGTCTACAACAACAGAAATGCTTGAAACAGGTATCAAGGTTGTTGACTTACTGTGCCCTTACCAGAAGGGTGGTAAAATCGGTCTGTTCGGTGGTGCTGGTGTAGGTAAGACGGTATTAATTCAGGAACTGATTCGTAATATTGCAACAGAGCACGGCGGATATTCCGTATTCACTGGTGTAGGCGAACGTACCCGTGAAGGTAACGACCTTTACTATGAAATGAAGGAATCCGGCGTTATCGAAAAGACAACCATGGTGTTCGGACAGATGAACGAACCACCTGGAGCCAGAATGAGAGTTGGTTTAACAGGTCTTACAATGGCTGAGTATTTCCGTGATCAGGGCGGTAAGGATGTACTTCTTTTCATTGATAATATTTTCCGTTTTACACAGGCTGGTTCCGAAGTTTCAGCGCTTTTAGGACGTATGCCTTCAGCCGTTGGTTATCAGCCGACACTTCAGACGGAAATGGGTGCATTACAGGAACGTATTACATCTACAAAGAGCGGTTCTATTACATCTGTACAGGCCGTATACGTACCTGCCGATGACTTAACGGACCCGGCTCCGGCTACAACTTTCGCACATCTGGATGCGACAACCGTACTTTCACGTTCAATCGTAGAACTTGGTATTTATCCGGCTGTAGACCCGCTTGAGTCTACTTCCAGAATCCTTGACCCACGTATTGTAGGTGAAGAACATTATAAGGTAGCCAGAGCAGTTCAGGAAATTTTACAGAAGTACAAAGAATTGCAGGATATCATCGCAATCCTTGGTATGGACGAACTTTCAGAGGATGATAAGCTGGTCGTATCAAGAGCAAGAAAAGTACAGAGATTCCTGTCACAGCCATTCTTCGTAGCCGGACAGTTTACAGGTCTGGAAGGAAGATATGTGCCGATTAGTGAAACAATTCAGGGCTTTAAGGAAATCATCGAAGGTAAGTATGATGACATTCCTGAAAGTTACTTCTTAAACTGCGGTAATATTGATGACGTACTTGCAAAGTGTAAATAATCTGTAACAGGTTAAACGACACGGGTAAGAATGGAGGAATCAATGGCAGATATGAAGACATTCAGGCTGTTGGTAAACACGCCTGACAGAGTATTCTACAATGATGATGTGACAATGGTAGAGCTTTCCACAACGGAAGGTGAGATTGGTGTATATGCAGAACATATTCCTCTTACATCAGTACTGGTACCGTGTGTTATGAATATTCATGTAGATGGAGATGTAAAAAAAGCTGCTGTACACGGCGGAATTGTTGAGATTTTACAGGATAAGGTAACGGTGCTTGCAGAAATTGCAGAGTGGCCGGAAGAAATTGATGTAAATCGTGCCAATGAAGCCAAAACAAGAGCTGAACGCAGACTTTCAAGTAACGATCCGCATATTGATGTGGTACGTGCGGAAGCAGCGTTAAAGCGTTCTCTTGCACGACTGGGTGCAGCACGCTAAATAAATGTATAAACCTTCCAATTTATGGCGATACTTAAGAATACCATAAGTTGGGAGGTTTATTTATGTTCAGGGATTGTTGGGATTATATCTGTTATAAAATACAGGATACGATTTTAAAAAACGGACAGAAACAAAACAGGAAGAAACAAGAAAATATAAATAGGACAACACACAGAAAGGCGGGATTTTTGCTGCAAAAGACCGCGGTTGTTATTGCGGGAATTTTGTGGCTGATAGCGGCGGCGAGGGTATTTTGGAATATGCCGCAGACGGGTGTGCAGGAAAATGTTTTAAGTGCGTTTGGCAGTGCATCCTACAAGGAAGTGTGCGCAGATATTTCTGCATATGGCAAATATGGCAGTATGGAGCTTACGGATACGGCAAAAGAGATTATCCTGGAAAAGGCGGCAGAAAAAATAGGGATTAACCGGTATACGATAGAACAGACAAGCCGGGACAATGTGGAAACAATGCAGCTTTCCCAAAACGGTGAAAACGGCAGTGTTCTTTGCAGATTTATAACGATTCATCAGGAAAATGTGGAGTACGAGCAGTACCTTTACATCGGTGTGACATTAAAAAATACGGTAGATGCTTCTTTTACATATGAGAAGCTCATTCGTCAGATAATGGAAGAAATGCAGATTGATACGGAAGTCAATGTCAATTTAAAGGGACAGATTCACGGGGCGCTTACCGATACGCAGAAAGAGCAGTTTGCACAGGATATGCTTGATATGATGAATGCAAAACTAAGTGTCGGTCGTCATATGGAAGATGTGTATACTGTATACGCATATAACAAAGGGATTAAAAATTATATTATGATAGGAAAAGACAAGGTGAATGTCAATATCTGCATCGGATATGACGAAGAAAAAAATGAAACCACGGTGTATCTTGCGACACCGATGAATATGCAGGATTACTAAACGGCAGACTATGAAAATCTGCATTTAGGCTTGTAGTTTTGGTAAACAGATTAAAATAAAACTATTCATCAATATTTGAAAGTAAAGAGGAACAAATCAGTGACGATAGAAGAATTACTTGAACAGTGCATCCAGAAGAATCTGATTGATCTGACAATCAGCGGATTAAAAAGAAAAACGAAGAACTTCCGGTAAAGATAAAGGTACGTCCGGTTGCCATGAAAGATAAAATAGAATATCAGGTTTCAGAGTTTATCGGAAGGAAAGTATTTCATAAGAATTATAAAAAGACGAATTGAAAAGAAGATTACAGACTGGATGCAGGAGGACTACAAGCAGGCACAGTTTACCATGACCGATGCAACGGCACAGATTTTGTCCGGAAGCACAGCCAGACCGTGAAATACAAAAATGTAAGGAAGTCCGGTGCAGAGGGATTTGTCGCACAACCGTACCAAGCGTTACATTCTGCCGGAAGGAACGCCGGTTGGATTCTGATTGATCTGGGTGTTATGACCAAAGAGGGTAAAATTGTACGGCAGAAGTATGATAAATACCGTCAGATTAACCGCTTTCTGGAATTTGTCGAAGACATTCTGCCGCAGTTAAGCAAAGAACGGGAGCAGACGATTATTGATTTTGGCTGTGGAAAGTCCTATCTGACCTTTGCCATGTACTATTATTTAAAGGAACTGAAAGGCTATGATATCCGTATTATCGGGCTGGATTTAAAGGAAGATGTCATTGCACACTGTAATGAGTTAAAGGACAAATACGGCTACGGAAAGCTGTCATTTCTTGTCGGGGACATTGCATCCTATACCGATGTTGATGCGGTTGATATGGTGGTGACACTGCATGCGTGTGATACGGCAACGGACTATGCGCTGGCTAAAGCCGTGCAGTGGGGCGCAAAAGTCATTTTATCCGTACCGTGCTGCCAGCATGAAGCCAACAGAATGATGGAAAATGAACTGTTACAGCCGGTGTTGCAGTATGGTATCTTAAAAGAACGCATGGCGGCAATTATGACGGATGCCGTACGGGCAAATCTTCTGACAGCAAAAGGGTATGACACACAGATACTGGAATTTATTGATATGGAACATACACCGAAAAATCTGCTGATTCGTGCGGTTTATACCGGAAAAGACAGTGAAAATGCAGCAGAAGCATTGAAAAATATGGAGGAAGCACTCCATTTGAATCTGACCTTAAATAAACTGATGGGCGAATAGGCCGCAGATGGATAATGGAAAGGATTAAGTTATGGACAACAGGGAAAATGCTACATATAAATATATTATATTGGCAGTCGCATTTATGGTAACTGTCGTGGTTACATTTATATCCATGAATTATGAGACGTCAGCCATATCGACAATGACAATGACACAGGCAACGCTTCCGGTCGTTATGATGCAGACCGAAGAAGGCCAGTTGTTTAACCGGTTATACGGTTATACACAGAAAGTCGATGCTTCAATGATGGGAGAAACACTGACACCGCTGCCGACAGATAAGAAATTGTCCGTTGTAGTGGATTTGTATGGACAGGAATTAGAGGGTGTTTCGTACAAGGTAAGAGATTTAAGCGATTTATCGCTGATTGAAAATACAAAAGTAGAAGATTATACGCAGGACGAAAGTCGTGCAGATGTTGTGCTTAATATTAAGAATTTGATTGATAACAATAAAGAATATCTGTTAGAGGTTACGATATCGACAAAAAGCAGGAAGAAATTTATTATTACACGCGGATTATCAGCGGTACGGATTTTCAGGTGCAGGATAAATTGAATTATGTGCTGGAACTCAACAGCTATGCGTATGACCAGACACAGTTGAAAAATCTGACACAGTATCTGGAAACGACATCTTCCGGAGATAATTCCAATTTCGGAAGGTCAATATTCACAGTAAGCAGTCCCAGGTTGGCTGGGGTGAATTAGGACCGTTTATTGAAAGTGACAGAATTCCTTCAATTACACAGATTGGTCAGGAAACGGCAGAAATTACAATAGATTATATGGTGGGTGCAGAAAATGATAATAATTCCTATGATACATATCGTGTAAAAGATTACTATAAAATACGCCAGTCCGGCAGTAAATTGTATCTGCTCGATTATGAGCGTGAGGCAGGGCAGTATTTTGACGGTCAGAATGATTTTCTGTCATCCTCCAAAATTAATCTGGGTATACAGCCGGATACGGATGTGATGGCGCAGGCAAGTGATAATGGCAGTATACGGCATTTGTCAGCCGGAATACACTCTGGGAACTGGATTCGGACAATTCAGAATTAACAAAGGTCTTTCATTTGATGCAGAGGATTCGGACAATATCCGGGAACGCGGCAGCCAGCATGAAATCCGCATTATGAGCGTATCGGACGAAGGCAGCCTTTATTTTCTGATCTGCGGCTACATGAGCCGTGGCGCGCACGAAGGGGAAATGGGTATTTCGCTGTGTTCGTATAATTATGGGGAAAATGTGGTGCAGGAAGAACTGTATCTGCCGGTAGATGTTTCCTATGAGAGTATGGAAGAACGCATTGGCGGCATTGCTTATGTGAATGACAACAATTTGTTTTATATTTTAATTGACGATACATTGTATGCCATTAATTTAATCAGCCGTGAAGTCATGACAGAAGTTTCAGGGCTGGCACAGGAACGTATGCCGTTTCTAAAGGCAGAAATATGATTGCATACAGCGAAAATCATTCGCAATATGATACGGACAGTATCCGCATTTTCAATATGCAGGATGGCACGGATTATACCATTCGTGCAGATGCGGGTGAAAAGCTCAAGGTGCTGGGCTACATTAATTCAGATTTTATTTATGGCATTGCTGATGCAGAGGACATTGTATCCGAAGGCGACGGCAATACTTTTTTCCCGATGTATCAGGTGAATATTATGGCATCGGATTATACGATGCAGAAAGAATATAATGAGCCGGGCATTTATGTGTCTAATGCGATTGTCGATAAGCTGCGTGTGAATCTGTACCGTGTTGTGAAAAATGCAGACGGCAGTTTTTCAGAAACAACGATGGATCAGCTGATTAACCGGGAAGAAAACAGCACCAGTGACGGTCTGGTTATTGATACCATTTCAACGACCAACCGAAAGACCGAGGTGATTCTTGTGTTAAAAAGCGATTTCTAATGTGAATAATATCACGGTGCGTTACTCAGATAAGATGATTTTTAAGAAGGATGAAACATCGGATTTATTAATGAAACACTAATGAGAGGTTTGCATGAAAAGTTTAAGAAAATCATACGGGCAGTTTTGGTGCTTGCGGTGCTTGCGGGACTCATTTATCTGATTCCAAAAGTGATTACGGTTGTGCGTTTAAAACGTGCGGCGGATTCTTATGTAGCGGCAAGCTCGGTCAGTACCTTTAAAGATTCAAAGACAACGATTATCTATGATACGAATGACCAGGAACTTTGTACAATGAAGAATACAAAGGATATGTATTATGTGTCGTATCAGGAGATTCCGGTGACACTGGTCAATTCCTTTGTCGTCATGGAAGACCGCCAGTTTTATAAACATTCCGGTTATGATATCAAGGCAATTCTGCGTGCCATTGTGATTAATCAGAAAAGCAATGATATTGCGCAGGGGGCAAGTACCATTACCCAGCAGCTTGCAAGAAATATTTTCCTGTCGCAGGAAGTGACATGGCAGCGTAAGGTTGAGGAGATTTTATTGCGGTCGGTCTGGAAAAGAAGTACAGTAAGAATCAGATTCTGGAATTTTACCTGAACAATATTTATTTCGGAAACGGATATTATGGTGTGGAAGCTGCGGCAAGAGGATATTTTGACAAATCCGTGTCAGAGCTTACGCTTGCGGAACAGGCTTTATCGCGGCGATTCCCAACAATCCGACACGCTATAATCCGCTTACAAATTATGACAATACCGTCCAGCGTAAAAACCTCATTTTACAGCAGCTTTACGAGGCGGATGATATTGGTTCGCTCGACCGCTATATGGCTGAAACAGAAGAGGTTGTCTTAAATCCGCATCAGACAGAGGAGATTAACAATTCGGTTGTAACGTATGCAAGGCACTGTGCAACCGAATCGCTGATGAGTGTATCGGGCTTTACCTTCCGCTATAATTTCAGTTCGGAAGACGATTATAATGCATATGAAGCTACGTATGATACATTTTACAATATGTGTCAGCAGAAGCTTTTAAGCGGTGGCTACAGCATTTACACCTCCATTGATATGAATATACAAAATCAGTTACAGCAGGCAGTAGATAACAATCTGGCGGCATATACGGAAAAGTCTTCGGAAGGTGTATACAGTATGCAGGGAGCGGCAACGTGTGTGGATAACAGCACCGGAAATGTGGTGGCGATTGTCGGTTCGCGCAGTCAGGAAGACATCAAGGGCTATGTTTTAAATCGTGCGTATCAGAGTTACCGCCAGCCGGGCAGTTGTATTAAGCCGTTAAATGTCTACACACCGTATTTGCAGCTTGGCAATACGCCGGATACGAAGGTTACCGATTCGCAGATTGACGGCGGTCCTGCCAATGCCGATGCAAGCTATGCCGGAGAGATGACGTTGACAGATGCCGTAAAATGGTCTAAAAATACGGTTGCATGGAACATTTATCAGCAGATTACGCCAAAGACGGGAAGTTCCTTTTTAATAAAATGGGATTTCATAAAATCTGGGTGGATAAAGATTACAATGCCGGTGCATTAGGCGGTTTTACGTATGGTGTGACAACGGAAGAAATGGCAGGCGGATATGCAGCACTTGCCAATGACGGTGTATACAGAAAAGCAACCTGTATCCGTCTTATTGTAGATGCTTCCAATAAAACGGTTGTCAATGAAACGAACCGTGACAGCAAGGTTTATGATAAAAGTGCATCGCGCATGATGACACAGATGTTAAGAGAAGTTGTATTAAGCGGTACGGGAACATCAGCAAATGTGGAAAATGCAGTTGTTGCCGGAAAACGGGAACGACAAATGCCAGCAAAGATGTATGGTTCTGCGGATACAGCAAGTATTACACCACAACGGTATGGGCAGGATACGATTATCCAAAAGAAATGTCCGGTGTCAACAGCCGTGTCAATGCAATCTTTAAAGATTTTATGACGGCGGTGCATACCAATCTGCCTGTAACAGATTTCAGTACGGTTACACAGCAGACAACACAACCGGAGACGACAGCGGCAGTACAGGAGGAAACGGAATCCTTACCGCAGGAAACTACAGCAATTGTGCCGGAAACGACAGGTATTGAACAGGTAACACCGCAGCAGGTTCCGTCCACGACAGCACAGGTGCCAACAACAACACCGTATCAGCGATGGACGACAGCACCGGCACAGCCAAAGACAACGGCACCGATGCAGTATGGCGATATTGACGCCACGACAAGAACCGATCCCGATGCAACGGCACGCGGAGAGTGGTAAATGTGAACAAGCCATAAATCAAAGTTTGTTCATAACACTTTGTGCCGACAGCGGCACAAAGTCGTCCGTTGATGCGGGTAGATGAGAAATCGAACAAGCCATAATTAAAGGGATAGGAAAATGTGAATCAACATTTTCCTATCCCTTTGCCGGGCAGCGCCCAAAGCCTGCATACATTAATATTACTTGCCGTAATGTGTTTCGTTGTATTCCTTAACACGCTGCTGGATTCTTCAACAGGGCTTAATAAGTTGCTGATAGAAGAATCGTGGTTTAACGTATCAACTAATAAAGCAATGTATTTGCTCATATCTACATTGATATACCAAGGCTTAGAAAGCAGTTCTTCCGGCTGGTATACAAGGTTCGTTGTAAGAACACGGTCGATAACGCCGTTTTCATAAGCTTCATCAAATTTCTTAAATCCATTTGTGAACAGACCAAAGGTTGTCGCACAGAAGACTCTCTTTGCTTTCTTCTCTTTAATTCAGCAGCAACATCAATCATGCTTTCGCCGGAAGAAATCATATCGTCGATGATGACAACATCTTTCCTTCTACGTTAGAGCCTAAGAACTCATGGGCAACAATCGGGTTACGTCCGTTGACAATCTTTGTATAGTCACGTCTTTATAGAACATACCCATATCCAGACCGAGGACGTTTGCAAAGTAAACAGCACGTCCCATACCGCCTTCATCCGGGCTGATAACCATCATATGGTCGCTGTCGATGTGTAAATCGTCAACACCCAGTAAAAGATATTTAATAAACTGATACGTAGCAGAAACGGATTCAAATCCCTTTAACGGAATTGCGTTCTGTACACGCGGGTCATGTGCATCAAATGTAATGATGTTATCCACACCCATATCTGTGAGTTCCTTTAATGCAAGTGCGCAGTCTAAGGATTCACGTCCTGAACGTTTATGCTGTCTGCTTTCATACAGGAATGGCATAATAACGGTAATTCTGCGTGCTTTACCACCGGCAGCAGCGATAACACGCTTTAAATCTGCATAGTGGTCATCCGGTGACATATGGTTCTTATAACCGCATAAAGAATATTCAAGGCTGTAATTACATACGTCAACCATGATATATAAATCATATCCACGTACGGAATCGTTTAAAACACCCTTTCCTTCACCGGAACCAAAACGAGGGGTGCTTGCACTTACGATATAAGAATCTCTTTTATATCCGCTGAAAGCGAGTGTAGATTCATCTTCGTGGTCGCGCTGTTCTCTCCAGTCAACAAGATAATTATTTACCTTTTTGCCTAATTCTGAGCAGCTGGCTAAAGGAACGATACCTAAGGTACCATATGGAATAGTTTGTGTGTGACGTTCGTCTCGTGGCATAATTAAAATCCTCCATTAGTATAATACGATACAAATTTGTATTTAACACAATATAAAATATAATCATTCTTTGCCGATAAGTCAATGATTTCCTAAGGTTTTGCCCTGTTTTTAAAAGACGGATATCGGCACCCGCAAGCTTTAACAGCTTATAAGCACTGGTGAGGCGCGAAAAATTCGCTCCGAATACATGTTGCGGATATCTGAGAGCGAAAGGTTGGTTGAGATAACCACGCTTTTCTTCTGAGAATCCGTTCATTGATACAGTAAAACAGGCGGGAACTGGTGTAGCTGTTGGCAAATTCCGTGCCGAGGTCATCAATAATGAGCAGATCACAGTCTAAAATGTAGCTGCTGTCAATTGCCGTATCAGATGTATCCGGCTTGTTAAAATCCTGCTGTTCAAAGCATTGGAACAATTCCACGGCAGTCAGGTAAATGACACTGTGCGAAGAATCGAGCAGTTCCTTTGCAATACAGTTGGTTAAAAAGTCTTTCCAACACCGGTATCGCCAAAAGCAGCAGATTATCATAGGTGGTGTCAAATTCATCCACAAAGCGGTGGCATATGGACACAATATTCTGCATATTATTATAGGGTGTCAGTCCAATGGACGGAATCGGCGTTTTTATCATACCATTCATAGGAAAAGGTATCAAAATTTTCCGTCGTGATGATATTTTTAAATTAGAATCGTGATACACCAGCTCAATGGCTTTTGGTGAAGCAGGCACATTTATGCTGACCGATATAGCCGGTATCCTTGCATTTCGGACAGGTATAGACAGGCTCTAAATAGTCCGCAGGTCTGCCAAGAGCGGCAAGACAGGCGGCTTTACGGTCTGCAAGTTCTGAAAGCTTTTCCGGTAGGCGGTCTTGTAATCCGGATTTTTAACATTTCTGCCGCCGCCTGCATGGAAAGCCCGATAATATCGTCTTCGATTTGGGCAATTTCAGGACATGCGGCAGTCACCTGCGCATACCGTTCATTCTGGATATGCCGGTTTTCGGTGCGGATCGCATCGTAAGTCCGCATAATTGCATCATGTTGGGAATTGGTAAGTGCCATAACCTTGTCCTTTCTAGCTGTTATTGCTGATTAAAGCGCTCTCTAAGCTGTCAATGTCGGTATCACGCTGGTGAAAATTGTGAAAACGGTTGTTATTCGTGCCGGGAGCAGAAGCTGCATTGGTTGCTTTTTCTGATTGCGCAGCAGTTCATATTCAGCATCTGATTTGCGGATATCTTCGGGTGTTTTACATTTGCCTTATTCCATTTGGTAAGGATAGAGTCTGCGTATTCAAAACTCGGCTGATGCGTTGCCTTTAAAGTGCGGTTGCAGGCTTCAATAATCATATCGGCATCAAAGCAGTACGTGTCCGTCCATTTGGTGATAAACTCCCGTTCCCGCTGTCCGGGTCGCGGCTTCCGATGCCAAAGGCATTCATCACAGAGTAAATGGTCATATTGTGGTTTGCTGTTTCAAGCTTTGCCTGTTTGACGGAAGTAATTCCGGCTTCTGCCCAGCTGGCAGCAATTTTTCAATATAGCGCATACTCTTATGACCCTTTGTACGCAGTAGCCGACCAGATATTCAATCAGGTCTGCGGGCAGTTTTAAGGTGTCGTAAAATAGGCAATCCGCTGAAGTGCAGAAGAACCAAGAGGTTCGCCCATGTATTCTTCTACGGCGAATAAAAGCATGGCAAAATTTTCATCGCCAAGTTTAAATTCGCTGATGCGGGTCATGGAATAGGATTCCGGACCGGCGGTTTCTTTGCGGCTGCCGTTTCCATCAGAGGAGCCACAGCGGATGTCATAGTGTGAGGTGCAGAAGCTGACACGGCAGTATTGACAGCCGGACTGTTTACGATGGCAGTTGGCATGACAGAATTGTCTGCATAGCGGGGTCAGCCTCCCTGGAAGCGGACGAAGCAGATAAATCCGTAAAGGAGATGCCTGTCAGCATGCCGTCCGGGCTGAAATTTAAGCGCAGGGCATTCATTTTATCCCAGTAGCGCAGCCCGCGCAGAATGTCGGCTTCCGTCTGGTTGAATAAATCTGCCATTTCAGACACAGATAAAGAAATGTGACCGGCAGACACACAACGCAGAAGATACAAATATATTTTTACAAATTCACCATTTGCCTGTGGCATTAAGGTGTCAATAAAATAATTGGAAACGGCGGTGTTATCCGCACGGTTTTCCATATGTAATGTAATTGTATTCATACAAAAAACTTCCTTATCAATTCAGTTTCTTCATTATAACACACACCAAAACAAAATCAACAGGTGGAAAACACAGGGTTATCCACTGGGGATATTGTGGATAATGTGGATAACTTGTAAAAGAAAAATGAAATGCGTGTAAAAAGCGGAATTGTGGACAAGTCCTTATAAACAGGAAATCCACACACAGAATCAACAAAAATGTGATTAAGTATGTGGATAATGTGGATAACTATGTTGAAAACCAAACTATTTTACTGAAATTATTGAGAAATCAAGGCTTCCCCGATTTGATAGACATTTCCGGCACCCATAGTTATCAACAAATCGCCGTTGATACAATTTTTTGATAAAAATTTCTCAATTTCTTCAAAAGAGCCAAAATAAAAACACTCTTTGCCCAGTTTTTCGATTTCGTGTTTTAAATCAAGAGAGCTGATGCCCAGTGTATCCGTTTCTCTTGCAGCATAAATATCGGCAAGAACAACCTTATCTGCGTGGGAAAGCGCTTCTGCAAATTCCGTGAGCAGAATTTTGGTACGCGAATACGTATGCGGCTGGAATACACACCAGACGGTTTTGTGCGGATAATGGGCAGCCGAAGCAAGCGTTGCCTTAATCTCATCCGGGTGGTGGGCATAGTCGTCAATGACTGTGACACCGTTAAATTCGCCCTTCTTTCAAAGCGGCGTTCTGTACCGTGAAAACCTGAAAGACCGGTGGCAATCACTTCAAGTGAAAGTCCCAGCTTTTGCGGCGGCAATGGCGGCAAGAGAATTGTATACATTATGCACGCCGGGAACAGAAAGATGAATCTGGCCGGAAGGTGTTCCTTCTATTAAAAGAGTGTACGTGCAGCAGCCCATTTCATCAAAAGCAATATCTGCAGCGCTGTACATGCTCTTAGCCGGGTCAGAACCGACAGTAATGACTTCACAGGAAGTGTCCTGATAGAAGTATTCGTAATTGTCAATATCGGTATTGATAATTAAAGTACCGTCTGCCGGAAGCTTTTCCGTAAACAGCTTAAAGGAATGACGGATATCGTCAATATCCTTAAAGAAATCGAGGTGGTCTTCCTTGACATTTAAAATAATGTTCATGGTCGGGTGGAAGGATAAGAAGCTGTTGGTATATTCACAGGCTTCCGTTACAAAAATACCGGACTGTCCGACACGGATATTACCGCCGATACTGTCTAAAATGCCGCCGACAGAAATGGTCGGGTCACAGTTACCTGCCATTAAAATCTCCGTCAGCATGGAAGTTGTCGTTGTTTTTCCGTGTGTACCGGCGATATTGACAGCAGTTTTGTAGTTGGTCATAATCTGTCCGAGCAGTTCGGCACGGGTAATCGTAGGAATACCCGCAGCTCTTGCTGCCGAAAGTTCAGGATTGGTGTCCCTGATGGCAGCTGTGTAGACTACTAAGTCAATGTCACTGGTAATATTGTCAGCCGTCTGGCTGTATACAATATGACAGCCTGCGGCAGTAAGTTCTTCGTGAGTGCAGATTCAGCAGCATCTGAGCCGGATACGGTAAAATTCTTATCCCGCAGTATATGTGCAAGACCGCTCATGCTGATTCCTCCAATACCGATAAAATGTACATGAATAGGATTATTAAAATTAATATGATACATGGTTGAATCCTTTCTTATTAAATATAGCAGATGAAAACATCATACAATCATATTATAAACGTATTGCGGAAAAATTCAAACTTTATTTTCACCGGTACTGACATAATATTTACGGTACAGATGTCATATGGATTGCTCCGTGCTGCGCACTCTCACAATCCTGCCCAGTATTCGCATATCGTGAAGCATTCGCTTCACTTTTATGCGAATATGGGCGGGTCATGAATCCTTACGCTTGCGCGAGCGCATCGCGATGATAAGGATTATGACCTTGACATCTTAAATTATATCGGAAAAATAGGTATTATTTGAAAATATCCGCATAAAATGTAAATTGTATTGCGTATGTGTTATATACAAGTGTAATTGTTTTATTAAAGGATAAAAATATTTAGAATTTTACAAAATTCTTTTTACTTAATGAGTCACATATGATATAATTGTTTTATCAAAACAGGTTTATTATTATAACATCAGAGGTGATAGCATGATTAAAAGAGATGATTGCCATGTTATTGGCAGGGACAAGGCAGCAGACTGGGAGTGCTGACTGCAAAGGTAGCGAAGCCTGCGGTATCTTTGGTGGAAAGTATAGGATTATCGATTTTCCATTGAGTAACTGCATTAATTCAGGCATTGATACGGTAGGTGTGCTGACACAGTATCAGCCGTTAAGACTGAACTCGCATATCGGTATTGGTATTCCGTGGATTTGGACAGAAATGTCGGTGGTGTAACCGTACTTCCGCCGTATGAAAAGAGTTCAAACAGTGAGTGGTATACAGGAACAGCCAATGCCATTTATCAGAATCTGGAGTATATGGAACAGTATAATCCCGATTATGTTTTGATTTTGTCAGGAGATCATATTTATAAGATGGACTACAAAATCATGCTGGATTATCATAAGGCGAACAATGCGGATATTACGATTGCCGCAATGCCGGTTCCGATGGAAGAAGCGAGCCGTTTTGGTATCGTGGTAACAGATGAAGATAACCGCATTACAGAATTTGAGGAAAAACCGACGCAGCCAAAGAGCAATCTGGCGTCAATGGGTATTTACATATTCAGCTGGAAGGTATTAAAGGAAGCTTTAATCAAGCTGAAAGACCAGAATGAATGTGACTTTGGCAAGCATGTTATTCCGTACTGCTTCGAGAACAATAAACGCATTTTTGCGTATGAGTACAACGGATACTGGAAAGATGTCGGAACACTCAGTTCTTATTGGGAAGCAAATATGGAATTGATTGATATTATCCCGGTGTTTAACCTGTATGAAGAATTTTGGAAGATTTATACCCGCACGGATACGATTCCGCCGCAGTATATCGGGGAAAATGCTTACATAGAAAAGAGTATTATCGGTGATGGAACGGAAATTTACGGAAAGGTTTATAATTCCGTTATCGGTGCCGGCGTCGTCATAGAAGAAGGCACGGTGGTACGTGATTCAATTATTATGAACAATTCTGTTATCGGAAAAGACAGTATTGTTACAAAGTCGATTATTGCAGAAGATGTTCAGATTGGCAGCCATGTTGAACTTGGGGCAGGCGAAGAAGCAGAGAATGTATTTAAACCAAAAATTTATAATTCAGGCCTTGTTACAGTCGGTGAATGTTCCGTTATCCCGGACAATGTAACAGTAGGTAAGAATACAGCTATTTCCGGCGAGACGACCATTGATGATTATCAGGAAGGGCAGCTTGCAAGCGGAGGCATCATAATTAAGGCAGGTGATAATGTATGAAAGCAATAGGAATTATTCTGGCCGGTGGCAATAACAAACTGATGAAAGATTTATCAAAAAAGAGGGCAATCGCGGCAATGCCGGTTGCGAAGCTACAGGGCAATTGATTTTGCATTAAGTAATATGTCCAATTCCCGTATTAATAAAGTGGCTGTTATTACACAGTACAATGCCCGTTCTTTAAATGAGCATTTAAGTTCATCAAAGTGGTGGGATTTCGGCAGAAAGCAGGGCGGACTGTTCGTATTTACACCGACAATTACAGCAGACAGCAGCTACTGGTACCGCGGCACGGCAGATTCTTTATATCAGAATCTGAATTACTTAAAGACAAGCCATGAGCCGTATGTTGTTATCGCATCCGGTGACGGTATTTATAAGATGGATTATAATAAAGTGCTGGAGTACCATATCGAAAAGAAAGCGGATATTACGATGGTTGTCAAGAAAATGACAGACCGTTCGGAGATTAACCGTTTCGGACTGGTAACGATGACAGAGGAAGGACGGATTACCGATATCGATGAGAAACCGCTGGAAACCAATCTTCCACTGTTTCAACAGGAATCTATGTAATCCGCAGAAGACTGCTGATTGAACTGATTGAAAAGGCAGCTTCAGAAGACCGTCATGATTTTGTAAGGGATATTCTGATACGTTATAAGAATATTAAAAAGATTTACGGATATAAGCTGGAAAGCTATTGGAGCAATATCTCATCCGTAAGGTCTTACTATAAAACGAATATGGACTTTTAAAGAAAGATGTCCGTGATTATTTCTTTAAGCAGTATCCGGATATTTATTCAAAGGTAGAAGATTTACCGCCGGCAAAGTACAACTGTGGTGCACAGGTCAGCAACAGCCTTGTATCAAGCGGCTGCATTGTCAACGGTACAATTGAAAATTCGATTTTGTTTAAAAGATTTATATCGGAAATAACAGTGTGGTAAAGAATTGCATTATTTTAAATAATGCATATATTGGAGATAACTCTTATCTGGAGAACTGCATTGTGGAAAGCGGAAGTACCATTAAAGCCAATACCAATTACAAGGGTGAGGGCGAACCGCTGATTCTTGATGAAAACAGTCCGATTTATTACTAAAACTGCAACGACACAAAAGATTATGGCTGCAACAGGGGCAGCAGAAGGGCGCTTATGAATATTACAGATGTACGTGTTAGAAAAATCAGCAAAGAAGGAAAGATGAAGGCAGTTGTATCAGTTACAATAGATGATGAATTTGTTGTACACGATATTAAGGTTATCGAAGGCGATAAGGGGTTATTTATTGCGATGCCAAGCAGAAGGTCGTCAGACGGTGAGTACAGGGATGTAGCCCACCCAATCAACACCTCGACAAGAGAACGGTTACAGGCGGTGATTCTGGAAGCCTATGAAAAGGCAGAAGAATCGGCAGAGGAATAACAGGCAATAAAATTGTAAAGTAAAATAAAAGGCTGCACAGAAAGAGTAGTGTCTGCAATGCGGCAATGGACATATCCATTGGATTGCAGGTTATGTCTTGTATCTGTGCAGCTTTTATTTCTTGTATTCCGTATCACCGGTCAACAATATTCCCTTTCAGTTTCCGGAATGTCGATGGGGACACGCCGTTTACTTTCTTAAAGGCGTCGCCGTAGTAGTTGCTGTTATCATAGCCGCATTCAAAGGCGATTTCCGTAATGCTCATGCCGGTTTCCAGAAGCAGTTTTTCAGAATGATTAATCCGCACATTATTTAAGTATTCTTTAAACCCCAGACCGTTTGCAGACTTGAATTTTGGAAAAGTACGAAGGATTTAAGTGCAGCAGTTCTGCCATGTCATCCAGTGTAATATTATTTTAAAGTGTTCGTTAATGTAGTCTACGGCAATCTGGAGTGCTTCATCGGTGGCACGTGTGTTGTTGTTGACAATCAGAATTGAAGCATCATTAATATATCGTAAAATACGCACGACCAAGGTCTGAAAATACATTTTAACATGCAGTTTGAAAAATATCAGACGACTGGTGTTCGGCAAGAATCAGACTCAGCATGGCATTGATATCACTGCGGCAGTCCTCCGGCAGATAAAAGATTTTGGAAAACAGGTGGCTTTGCAGCCATACTGTGCCGAATTCTGCAACCAGCTCACTTAAATAACTCTGTGTAAATTCAATCGATACACATTCATGCAGGGCAGCATCTGAGTAAGAAGTGCGGTGCAGTGTATCTGCGGGAATAAATGTAATATTGCCGGGCGTCAGGTGGTAGACATTGTTTTGATAAATAAATCGCACCCGCCGCTGATCAGGTAAAACATTTCATAATAAGAATGTGCATGCGCAGAGTGCATATGGTAAGACGCCTGATGGGTCTTTTGGAAATTTCAAATCGTGATGTTACAGCCATAGGAATCCTCGTTTCTGAACAATTTTATAAAATTTTGTTCGGATGTTTTTGAATGCAAAATGGTAAAAATGCACAAAAAATCATAATGTATTTGCGTAATATTAACATATACTATATTTTACACCTAAAATAATCAGTAAACAAGAGCGAAAATCACTATTTTTGTAGAAAAGGTGGGATGTTTGTGATAGATTAGAGTCATTGGAGATTTAACAAAATGTAACACGAATTTTACATTTTGATTAAAATTGACAATAGGGCTAATTCACGAGAGGAGAGTAATTATGAAGACTAAAAAGTCAAAAAGAGTAATGGCGGTCGTAATGGCGGTTTTACTCACAGTAGGTATTATGCCTATGGACTGGGCTGTAACAAAGGCAGCAGCAAGTACAGTCCACTCTTTTGATGCAACAGCGCAGGCTTCAGTTGGGGATGACAAAGCCGTGATTGCAGAGGGAACAACATTTAATGACGGGTACTTTAAAATCGTAGGAAAAGTGACCCAGAGAACCAACAGTGACGGAAGCATAAAGGCTTACGAACTGGCATCTAAGGCGGCAGGTGCCGTGCAGTTTACAACGGAAAGCACTTCTTCCGTAGTAGTAGGATTAAGCAGTACGGGCGGTTCTAATGAATCCGCAGTGGCACTGATTAATACAGCGGACAATAGTGTGGTTGCAGAAGATGCAGGAACAGCTGTTGTAGCAGGAACAAAAAAGACAGAGTTAAAGTATACAGCATTACCGGCAGGTACCTATCAGGTTGTATCACCGGAAGATGCAGAACGTAACAGAGGCGCAAGATTCTTAGACATTACTGTTGAGGAAGAAGAAGCTGCAGCAGTTACAACAACTTATGCATTCGCAGTTGCAGACCTTTCACCGGCAGCTTACAGCGTAACAGCCGATAAGACAGCAATTGCTGAAGGAACAGTCTTTGCTTCTGATTATGTAAAGACTGTCGGAACAGCAACATTCAGAACAAAGAGTTCTTCCGATTTCAGTGCATTAAAGGCAATTGAACTTGGTTCAAAGGCATCCGGTGCATTACAGTTTACTGTAACAGGTACTGCTTCAGTATCTTTTGAAGCAAGCAGTACAGGCGGTTCGAATGAATCGGCAATTGCACTTGTAAATACAGCAGACAACAGTACGGTTGCAGAAGATGCAGGAACAACTATTGTTAAGGGAACAAACGCAACAAAGCTTACATACAGCAGCTTACCGGCAGGTACTTATCAGATTGTATCACCGGAAGATGCAGAACGTAACAGAGGTGCCAGAGTATTAAGTTTTACGGCAGAGCAGACAGCAAGCGGCGAAAGACCGGCAAGAAAAGCATGGGAAGACGTAGCAGCACCGGCAATTGGTGAGATTACGGCAGCAGACGGTAAAATTACAGTTCCGTTTACAATGGTAATCGGCTATGACGGTGCAGACAGTGTATCCGTTGATATGAAGAATGCAGCAGGAACGGTTGTAGCCACAGAAAATTATGCAAAAGATGCAGCAGAAGGTGTAGTTACATTTACACCGGCTGCAAGCGGTGATTATACATTTACAATTACAGCAGCAAGAAAAGATGAAGCAGACAAGACAGGAACAGATAAGGAATTTAAGGGCTTTGAACTTCCTCTTGCTAAGCCGTCTTTCCAGAGTGCAACAAGCCAGGGCGGCGGTAAGGTTTCACTCGTATGGGACGAAGTGACAGAAGCTTCTTCTTATGAAGTATCATACAGCGAAAACGGAACAGACTTTACACAGCCTGTATCTGTAACAGGAACAGAATATGTCGTTTCAGGACTGACAGTCGGTAAGGAATATACTTTCAAGCTGACAGCAGTCAGAGTATTACCGGCAGCCGTTTCAGAAGCTGCAACGATTACAGCAAAAGCAACTGCAGAAGCACAGCAGGTATGGGCTTTTTCAGCATTCGGTCAGGGCGTCAGCTCAGACGAAAAGAATGCAGGCTATGAAGGCAGTGCGAATGACGGAAAGGTAACACTTTGGAATTTAAACAGCAAGGGTAAGATTGTACCGGCTTCTACAGACGGTTTATCCTTCTACTATACAGCCATTCCTTCTAATATGAACTTTACATTGTCAGCAACCGTAACAGTTGATGAATGGACATTGACAAACGGTCAGGAAGGCTTTGGTTTAATGGCGGCCGACAGAGTTGGTAAGAACGGTGATTCTTCTGTATTCTGGAACAACTCCTATATGGCATCTGTCACAAAGGTTGAATACTATGTAAACGCAGATGGCAGCATGGCATTAGACACTATTAAGCAGGGTGGCACAACAGCACCGGAGGGTTCTGTAAAGGCAACAATGAAGTTAGGTATCGGCTCACAGGAAAAGACAGGTGTTACAAAGGCAAACCTTTCTAAGCTTGAAGCAAACGATACAGCAACCGTAAACAATGAATTCAGTTCAAAGATGACAACACTGGAAAGCTCCGGTGTAACGGGAAATCTGATTGGCAATGCAACAAAGGATGTTACAGGAACAGTTGAGAATCCGCAGACAACCTTTAAGATGTCTATTCAGAAAAATAACACAGGTTATTTCGTAAGCTATACCAACGAAGCAGGCGAAACTGTGACAAAGAAATACTATGACACAAAGGCATTGGAACAGTTAGATGAAGACAATGTATATGTTGGTTTCTTTGCTTCAAGAACAGCAAAGATTACCGTAACAGACATTAACTTAACAACGGTTTCACCTGAAAATGATGTGGCAAAAGAAGAACAGCCGGTTACAACAGTAGCACCTTCATACAAAGTAACATCTGCTACTGTATCCAATTCAGAAAGCTATAAGTTATCTTATGTAGCCAATGCAGACGGTCACGTTGTTGTTACTGCAGCAGACGGAACGGTCATTGCAGATGAAGATGTAACAGCCGGTCAGAAATATGTATGGGAAACGACATTAACATTAGGTGAGAATACATTTACAGTAACGATGACACCGGTGGAAGGTTACAGACCAAGTGAATTTGAAGTATTGGATTCTTATGAAGCTTCAACATTTACTTATAAGGTAACATACAACAAGTTTGATGGTGACGTGATTTATGTCGGACCGGATGCGGCATCAGACGGTGTCGGTACAAAGGAAAATCCGATTGACATTTACACAGCAGTAAAATTTGTTTCACCGGGACAAAAGATTGTACTTCTTTCAGGTACATACAACTTAGAATCAACAGTTACGGTACAGCCGGGTATCGACGGTACGGAAAGCCAGCCAATCATTATGGCAGCAGAGTCTTCTACAGACAGACCGGTATTTGATTTCGGTAAGAACTGTGAAGGTATGGTATTAGCCGGTGATTACTGGTATTATCAGGGATTTGATGTAACAAATTCAGCAAATGCAAAGGATGGTATCAGACTTTGCGGAAGCAGCTGTACAGTAGATAACGTACGGACTTATCACAACGGTAACACCGGTTTACAGATCAGCCGTTTTACATCAACAGATACTAAAGAAGAATGGCCAAGCAACAACTTAGTATTAAATTGTACATCATACGGCAATGCCGATGAGGGTTATGAAGATGCAGACGGATTTGCAGCAAAGCTGACAATTGGTGAAGGAAATACATTTGACGGCTGTATCGCATACAACAATGCAGATGACGGATGGGATTTATTTGCAAAGGTAGAAACAGGCTCAATCGGTGCTGTAACAATCCAGAACTGTGTAGCTTATGGCAACGGTTATCTGGAAGACGGTACTGATGCCGGCAACGGTAACGGATTTAAGATGGGTGGTTCAAGTATGTCAGGATACCACAAGTTAATCAATTCCGTAGCATTTGATAACAAGGCAAAGGGTATTGATTCTAACAGCTGTCCGGATATTCAGGTAACCAATTCTACATCATACAATAATGGCGGTTCAAACGTAGCCATGTATACAAATGATGCAGCAAATACCGATTTTATGGCAACAGGTGTTCTTTCATGGAGAACACAGAAGACAAGTGTGAATGAAACATTTAAGTTCAAGGGTACACAGGATGCTTCTAAGGTATATCAGTCAAGCAACTATTTCTGGAACTGCACGGAAGCAGGAACAAATAATAGTACAACAGCCGTAACGGCAGACTGGTTTGTATCTACAGACACAAAGATGAATTATGACACACACGTATATGCAGCGATTCCGGTTACAAGAAACAGTGACAATACAATCAATATGAACGGCTTACTGGTACTTACAGCCAATGCAAAGGCTGGCGCTGTTGTAGGCGGTCAGGCTTCTGCAAAGATTGATTTGAGCGGTAAGATGACAGATGGTCTGTTATTCCAGAAGACAACAGGCAGTGAATCTGTAGAAACAGGTGATATGGCAAATATGATGCTTTATATCCTCTTACTGCTTGGCGCAGCAGGTGTATATGCAGTTTCTAAGAAAAGAAAGCACGCATAGGCATGATACCGGATTCAGACGAATATAAACGAATATAAAAGTCAAGGAACCCCTTTATTGAGGTGACTTAATAAGGGGGTTCTTTTCTTAAAGAAAATATATATTTTGACAATTAAATTAATTGCAAAAAGATATGTATTTTCTTTTGGAAAAGAACAAAAAGGGAGGTTTTTTTACAATGATTAAAAACAGAAGGACGAGCGGACTGCTGAGCATGGCATTGGCAACATGTCTGGTTGTAAGTGCAGTACCGGTACAGACAGTGGATTCTATTTTGGGAAATGCAGCAGGAAGGGTAACAGCTTATGCTGAGGAAACGGCGCAGAGTACAAAGCCGCTTACAACACTTTGGAAAACGCAGGAAGTCGGTACACACGAGGGAACAGGAACTTATGCGTATGATGCAGCAGCAAAGACTGTAACGGTAAACGGTGCCGGTACAAAATTTGATAAATCAGCAGGAAGTGATGATTTATTCTACGCTTATTTTGAGGGTAAAGGAGATTTAACCATTACAGCGAAGATGACCGTCAATAATAACGGCAATGCAGGATACGCAGGACTGTTAATCCGTAATACCGCAGATGAAGCGGGAAGTGCCAGTGCAGCACTGTATGCAGATTTTGCAAATGGAAGCAAGAATCAGATCCGTTACGGATACCATAAAGAAGCAGCAGGCGGCGGTGCATCACAGGTCAATACGGCAGTCACAACCGCTTCTTCTGACATTTATATTAAATTAGAAGTTTCAGAGAATAAAGCAACCTATCACGTTGCTTCGACAGCTGATTTTTCAGATGAAAAGGTAAAGACACAGACAATTTCCGGATTATCAGCAAAGACAATCGGTTTCTTTGCAACAGAAGGAGTAACTGCAGAATTTTCGGATGTAACGGTAACTTCTGCATATACAACGGATGACGGTGCAGATGTTAAAAAGCAGATTTTTGATTCAGAGGCAGGAGAAGTGAACTTCTCACAGTCAAGCAGTAAAGATTACTCAGGAAATTATGATGCCGGAAATTCCTTTGAAACTTCCGCAAACGGCAATATTTTATCCGTAAATCATACAAGAAGTGCGGCAGTTAAGGGAAATATCAGGGATGATAAGGGAATGGATTACATATTATTCCCGGAAACATCAGAAGACATGACGATTTCAGCAGATATTACAGTGACAAAGCTGGATTCCGGTACAGATAAGCAGGGGCTTGCCATCGGACAGTTTAACGCGAAGACCGGCAGCGCCATGAAGTGTGACGTATTACATATCCAGAAAAATATTGTGATTCAGCATACATTTTCAACGGTCAGCGGAACGGGTAACTGCGGTTCTCCAAAGGTTGGCAAAAAAACTGACACAGCAAACGGATATGAGCTGGGCGGCACATATACACTGACTTACACAAAGAGTGGCAATACCGCTAAAATGCAGGTTGTAAGCGCAGACGGAACGGTGCTTATGGGTTCAGAAGCAAATCCGGGCGAATTTGACCTGACACAGTCTTATGCAGACCTGCAGACAGGACAGACAGTACGCTATGGTCTGGCATTTTCAGGTGTTACGGCAGAAATCAGTAACCTGACCTTAAAGAATGCAGAAGGTACGGTTGTATATGACCAGAACGATTATTATGTTGCAGTCGGTGTTGCACCGGTGATTACAAATGCCGCAACAGAAGTGGCTTCTGACAGAAAGAGCATGAATATTACATGGGATGTCGCAGAAGAAGGCTCAGGCAATATTAAATATGCCGTATATGTATCAAAGGATGGCGGTGAATATACAAAGATTTCTGATTCTAAGGTGAACAGCTTCAGTTATGCCGGAATGGACGGCGACGGAAACTATCAGTTTAAGATTGTGCCTTATGGCGGAACAACAATGGGAACAGCCGTAGAAACTGAAATAACGGACTATCAGGCACCACTTGCACAGGCTGAATTAACAGCCGCAGGCAGCAAATCTAAGGTAGAACTGTCATGGAATGCCGTAGAAGGTGCATCTTCTTATGATGTATACAGAAAACTGGGTTCTGACGGTGAAGCAGTGCTGGTTAAGACAACAGCAGAGAATGCATTTACAGATACAGATGTTGTCGAAGAAGAACCGTATTATTACTATGTTATAGCAAAAAATGACAAGAATACAAGTAATCCGTCAGCAACGATGCAGGTACTGACATCAGACGGCCATACAGGTGCTTATGTATATGAAAATGAAGCAACAAAACTGACAGTAGCATATAAGTCCAATGATACTGTTTTGATGATAATGCACTGCTGGTTCTTACAGCAGACGAAGCAGGAACAGCACAGCTTTATGTAAATGACGTGCTGGCAGATACCAAAACTGTCGGTGCGGGCGATGAAATGAAGTTTGAACCTGAATTAAAGAAAGGCAGAAATGACGTTACTGTTATATTTACTGATGCAGAGGGCAATGCGACAAGAAAGACATTTAATTTTGTTGCAAACCCGGATGTTGATATTGTTGTAGATGCGGCATATACAGGCGAAGACGGTGCAGAGTCAGACGGACTGCCGGTATACAAGACTGTTCAGGCAGCAGTCAATGCAGTGCCGGAAGATAATGCAGAAGCCAAAGTAATTTACATTAAAAATGGTGAATATAATGAACGGGTTGAAGTAAAATCACCATATGTAAGTCTTCTCGGACAGGACAGTGAAAAGACCCATTTATTCTATTCTGTATGTGTTGCCAACGGAAATGCAGACAGTATGTGGAACCGTAATGCAATGTATGTAGATACGGCAGCAACAGGCTTCACAGCAGAAAATCTGACGGTTGAAAATTCTTATGACTATACAAACGGTTCGGACCAGCAGGCAGATGCCCTGTGTATTGTAGCTGACCAGACAGCATGTATTAATGTAAGATTAATCGGCTATCAGGATACACTGCTGACCGATACAAGAACGAAAGATGGAAACGGCAATTATGCGGTAACAAGACAGTATTTCAATAAATGTTATATTACAGGTAATGTTGACTTTATCTATGGTGCAGGTACTTCCGTATTTGAAGACTGTGATATTGTTGCAAGATATACAGAATACAAATCAGACGGATGCTATACAGCCGGAAGAACATATGCTTCCACACCTTACGGATACGTATTTAACAACTGCCGTTTCCTTGCAGAAGAAGGCGTAGCAGACGGTGTATACAGAATGGCACGTCCGTGGGGGCAGATGATTCGACAACATTTATGAACTGCTACTTAGGCAGAGCTATTTCACTGGAAACATCTTATGGCGACATGAGCGGTAACTTAGCTGAAAATGCAAGATTTGCAGAATACGGTTCTTATGGCCCGGGATATACAGTAAATAATAAGCGTCCATACCTGACAAGTACACAGGCAGCAAAATTTAAGACGGATACAGTCATGGGAGACTATGATTACAGCGCAAGAATTGCTACGTTGTACGGAACACAGCAGGAAGAACCGAAAACAGATGTAACGGTTGTTGATAAGGCAGAGGTTGTTAAGAATGTAGCGGTTGATGAAAATGCCGTAATTAAAAATGCAGCCGGTGAAACCGTAAATCCGGGACAAGTCAGTGTTGTCATTGAAAAAGCCGGAGACAGCGTAATTGACTCAATTATGAAAGGCTTTACAGCTGGCGGAATATTAATTGCTGACGGAAGTACAGTAGATTATTATGACATTGAATTACAGGATGAGAACGGTCAGGCAGTTATGCTTGAAAGCGGTAAAATCCAGATTACATTTGCTTATAAAGAAGGAATTGATTACAGCAAAGTGAATGTAATTGTATATCATCTGAATGAAAAGACCGGTGTCATTGAAAGCTGGAAACACAGCTTACAAGTGAAGGTATCCGTTTTGAGGCAGACAGCTTCAGTCCGTTTGCAGTATACTATGAGAATAAAACGGTACAAAACGATGATATCACCAAGCCGGATGATACAAAAACAGACGATGTAAAGAAGGATGATGCAGGTTCAGGAACACAGCAGGGTGAGAATACCGGTGATGTGTCAGAGAAATCAGAAAATGCACAGCAGTCTGCGGATACAGGCGTACAGACAGGAGATACAGCCAATGGATTTGGATTCCTTGCAGCAGCAGTTGCAGCGGCAGGAGCAGGTGCTTATGAATTTCTTAGAAAAAGAAAGCTGATTCGCAGATAAAAAAGATAATTACTCAAATTTGATAGCCCGCGGGGCTGCCATGGAAATTCAAAAATTTCGTGGCAGCCTTTTTGCATTGCCGGTAGACGGTTTTGGGAAAGATATATGTAAGAATTTGCATATAAATTGATATAAGAGTGAAAAATATGTAAAATGCACAAAAAATGTGACAAATATCAGTAGTTGAGTAGCAAAAATAACTGCAATCATGGTTGACTATCTGATTTAAAAATAATATAATAAAAACAATTGGTGAAAACTTATAAAAGTTTTTTAAAAAGTTCGTGATTTTTTAAAAATGTGCTAAAAATACGAGGTTTCAGGAATGCTTTTATAAAAACACTAAAAACAAATCAGGAGGACGATTATGAGAAGAAAGGTGACAAAGGCAGCAGCGCTTTTATCAGCAGTACTGATGGCTAGCAGTTCTGTACCGTATGGTGTGTTAATACCTTACAATGTATTGGCAGAAGAGGTAAGTGCAGATGCCGGTGTGGCAGCACAGGAGGAAACAGCAGCAACTGTAGGCAGCGTAACCAACATTAAGACATGGGATGCAGCAGGCTTACTGGCAGCAGCAACAACAGAGGATAATGGCTTATCCTTAAAGGGTGACGGCTGGACAACCGGAACAGATACAGCCGGAGCAGAAGCATTTGGAACAGGAGATTATGTAAAGGCAGGAGGTGTAAAGCCGACACCAAATAATGGCGCAGTTCCGACAGCAGGATGCTACTTACAGTATACAGCGACCGACAGCGGTAAGCTGACAATTATGGAAAAGACACAGAAGTCTAATAAGAGCTTCTATGTTGTAGATTCAGACGGTGTTGTAAAAGACACAAAGACATCAGGTTCAGCAAGTACATACGATACCATTACAATTGATGTAGAAGAAGGCAAGACCTATTATGCATATATGTCAGGTTCAACAGCCAACATTTTCCAGGTTGTATATACACCGACACAGGTTGTAAGAACATGGGATGCAGCAAGCTTACTTGCAGCAGCAACAACAGAGGATAACGGCGTATCCTTAAAGGGTGACGGCTGGACAAGCGGAACAGATACAGCCGGAGCAGAAGCATTTGGAGCAGGAGATTATGTAAAGGCAGGAGGTGTAAAGCCGACACCAAATAATGGCGCAGTTCCGACAGCAGGATGCTACTTACAGTATACGGCGACCGAAAACGGTAAGCTGACAATTATGGAAAAGACACAGAAGTCTAATAAGAGCTTCTATGTAGTAGATTCAGACGGAGTTGTAAAGGATACAAAGACATCAGGTTCAGCAAGTACATATGATACCATTACAATTGATGTGGAAGAAGGCAAGACCTACTATGCATATATGTCAGGTTCAACAGCAAACATCTTCCAGGTATCCTTAGCAGTCGGTGAAAAGAAGCAGACTGCATGGGCAGATGTTGCAGCACCGGTGATTAACAGTGTAACAACAGATGAAGCCGGAGATTTCGTTGTAGACTTCTCAGCAGTCATTGATGCATACAAGGGTGCTGATGATGTAAAGGTTACAATGTTACAGGATGGTCTGGAAGTATCTACACAGACATTTACAAAGCAGGCATCAACAGCTACATTTGCACCATACCGTTCAGGTACTTACACATTCGTAGTGGTTGCACAAAGATATGGCGAAGCTGATAAGGCAAGTGAAGTTTATACATACAAGGATTATGTACTGGCAGTGAAGAAGCCGGTTATCACATGGGCACAGAACAAGGGTAACGGCGATGTTTACTTAGACTGGATTAATATTGAAGATGCAGATTCTTATTCTGTAGCTTATAAGGAATCCGGAAGCACAGCAGATTACACGGTTGTAGAATCAGCATTATCTGCAGAAACGGGCAATTATACACTGACAGGACTGACAGCAGGCAAGTCTTATGATATCCAGATTAAGGCACTCAGAAAGTCAGACGGTTTTGAATCTGTTTATACAGAAAAAGATTTTGAAGTAACAACAGCAGAAGAACAGCCATGGTATACGGCAATCGTAGGTTCTGCACAGGCAGGCGATGTTACATTTACAACGGCTGACGGTCAGACGGATAATGTAAAGCTTTCCGTATCTGACAATAGCGCAGCAAAGAGTAATAATCAGGAATCACCGGCAATTGCAGGAACAGCCGGAACACTGGAAGTTAAGGGACAGGCAAGCGGTAAGATTTCTGATGATGAAGACGGATTTACATATTACTATACAAAGATTGATCCGAACAAAGAAAACTTTAAGCTGAGTGCAACATTTGAGATTACGGATACTTCTCTCACACCGGATAATCAGACCGGTTTTGGTATTGTTGCAGCCGATGCACTTGGATTAAATGTATGGGGCAATCCGGATTATGTACATAAGTATTTCAACTATGCATCTTCTATGATGTTTAGCTCAAAGCAGAGTAATCCGTTTATGAGAACGGTTACAGGTTATACATCAGCTGATACATCAAGCAATGACGGTGTGGAAAGAAGTGTAACAAATGCTAGGTTTACAGACCAGACAGTTAAATTTGAAGTAGGCAACAAATATACATTTACATTAGAAAAGACAGACGAAGGTTATACAGCAGCCTGCAACGGTTCAGAGCAGAAGCTTTCTGATAATTCCTTTACATCTGTACAGGAAGATGGAACAGTTGTAGTTGGTATTGCAGTATCCAGAAAGGTATCTGTAAAGGTATCTGATGTTGAATTTTCAAAGTCTGAAAGCAAGGGTATTACATCAAATGACAACGGTGATACAAAGATTACACCGGACGGAAGAGTATACTCAACAAGTACAAGTGGTTCTTCAAATTATGAATACATCTATGTACCAAATTGTGCAGGTACATTGACAGTATCAAACGGTGATACAGATGTAGTTGTAGATCAGGCAGTTGCTGCAAATGAAGTTGTAAGAGTAAATGTTCCGTTAAACAACGGAAAGAATACTGTAAAGTCAACATTAAAGCCAACAGCAGCAGATAACATTGCAAGCACAGTAGCAGTTATTAAGGAAACAGTTGTTGATCATCAGTCATACGGACAGGAAGGTCAGACAATCATTGTATCCGCAGATGCTGATGCAGAAGGTAAGGGAACAGAAGAAAGCCCGATGAGCCTGTCTAATGCATTAAAGTATGCACAGCCGGGTCAGACCATCTTCTTAAAGAATGGTACTTACAGCGGTGCAAAGGTTGAAAGAAGTGTCAGCGGTACAGCAGATAAGAATATCAACCTTGTAGCAGAATCACTTTCTACAGACGGAACAGACGGTGTAGTATTTACAGGTGAAGTAAGGCTCACAGGTTCATACTGGCATGTATATGGTCTGTATGTAAAAGATTCAGCGGGTGTAGGTATCCAGATTTGCGGTAACTACAATACAATTGAAATGTGTACAGTAAACCACGCAGCAAATTCAGGTATCCAGATCAGCCGTGAAGGCGGTGCAGATAATGATGCCGGAAGAAAGGGCAAGTTATGGCCTACAGGCAACCTCATTAAGAACTGTGAATCATTTGATAACTGTGATAAAGGACGTAATGATGCCGATGGTTTTGCAGCAAAGCTGACTTGTGGTGAAGACAATAAGTTCTATGGCTGTATCAGCCATAACAACATCGATGATGGATGGGATTTATATGCAAAATCCGTATCCGGTGAAATCGGTGCTGTAACAATTGAAAACTGTGTAACTTATAACAACGGCTGGCTGACAACAGATGATGTAACAGCTAAAGGCTATGAATACGGCGAAGGTAACGGCTTCAAGCTTGGCGGTGGTCAGATGAAGGGTGCTCATGTATTAAAGAACAGTATTTCATTTGACAACCATGCAAAGGGTATTACTTCAAACAGCTGCCCTGACTGTAAGATTATCAACTGTATTTCTTACAACAACTCACTGGATAACAGTGCATACAATGTAGGATTAAATACAAAGGATTCTAACATCAAGGCTTGGGAAGTAACAGGATTAATTTCATTAAACAACAGCAAGAATACAAAGCTGGAGGATTTAATCCCATTCGCACTTCACAGTGAAAACAACTATATCTATGACGGTGCAGCTTCTTATAACAATAAGGGCGAACAGGCTACAGAAGACTGGTTTGAAAATGTAGATACATCTGTAAAACCGACAAGAAATGAAGACGGTACAATCAATATGCACGGTCTGCTTCTTTTAAAGGATACAACTAAGAACACAGGTGCAGTATTAGATGTAACAAGTGATGCAGCAAAATCCGTAAAACCGGCAAAGACAACGGTTGTTGAAGAAGAAAAGGTTGTATATGAAATGCGTCAGGATGCAGACGGCAACTGGCATTACTATGCAAATGATAAAATTGCAACGGATTACTGCGGCATGGCATTAAACGAATACGGCTGGTGGTATATCAAGAATGGTGATGTAGACTTCACTTATACCGGTATGGCATGCAATGAATACGGCTGGTGGTATTTCAACAACGGACAGCTTGACCTGACCTTCTATGGACTTGCAAGCAATGAATACGGAACATGGTTCTACACAGACGGACAGTTAAACTTCGACTTTACAGGAATGATTATTCCAGAGAACGAGTGGCTTTATGTTCAGAACGGACAGGTACTGACAGATTACACCGGAATGGCATTAAATGACTATGGCTGGTGGTATTTCAAGGATGGTAAGGTTGACTTTACCTATACCGGAATGGCAGTGAATGAATATGGCTGGTGGTATTTCAGCAATGGACAGATTGATTTTGGCTATAACGGATTTGCCACAAATGAATATGGTACATGGCTGTTTACAGACGGTATTTTAAATGCAGGCTTTACAGGTATGATATTAAATGGCGATACATGGGTATATGTTACAGATGGTTATATCAGTAATACCTATACCGGAATGGCATTAAATGACTATGGCTGGTGGTACTTTAACAATGGTGTTCTGGATTTAAGCTATACCGGAATGGCATTAAATGAATACGGCTGGTGGTATTTTAACAATGGTCTGCTTGATTTAACATTTACGGGTGTCGGCAGTAATGAATACGGCGACTGGTACTTTAAAGACGGAACAATCGCTTTTGATTATTCAGGTACAATTAGCTTTGGCGGACAGGATTATACCGTAACCAATGGATATGCTGTAAAAGCATAAATCTGACAAACTAAGATTGAATTTATAAAAAGACCGGCAGAGATGTAGCGCATTGCAGCATCTCTGCCGGTTTTTCTATTTAACAAAAACCTTAACAAAAAACCATGTAATATTTTATTGAAACAGGTTGGATACAATGGTATAATAAAAATAATTAGATATGAAAAAAGTGACATAGACGACACGAGAAAACAGCAGTAAGGAGGAACAACATATGATTCAGGCAATGGTCAAAAAATTGAATGGGAAAAGACTGCGGCAGCGTATTTCATCTGCAATTTTAATAGTTGCAATATTGGTAAGTTTTTCTGGTATTCTTGGAGGAACTGCCATGTTAGTAATGGGTGTCCAGTACAATCACGCATTAACCAATTATGGTTTTCACAGGGTGATATCGGTAAGATGATGATTACATTTGCAGACACTAGAAGTAACCTGCGGGCGGCAATCGGTTATCAGGATAAGACACTGGTACAGGAAACCTACGAAGCGTATGAAACAAAGAAGCAGGCATGTAAGGATTATGCAGTTATAGTAGAAGAAACAGTTGCTTCCGCTGAAGAACGTAAATTGTATGATCAGATTATGAGCGGTATGGAAGATTATTTTACATCAGCTGATAAGGTAATACAGATGGGTAAAGATGTAACGAATATCGATCAGAGAAATCAGGCACAGCGACTGGCAAAAGATGAAGTGGTACCGAAGTACGAAGCAATTTATGAGAATATGGTACAGCTGCTGGACGCGAATACCAGCGAAGGTAACAAATTGGAAATTAATTTAAAGGTATTAACATATGTCTTACTGGCGGTAGTTGTTCTTATTATTATTGTAGCAATTTTAATCGCAAGGAAGCTGGGCGATGCGCTTGCGTTAAATATTGTAAATCCGCTCGATGCACTGGCAGAACGTTTCAAGACCTTTGCACAGGGTGATTTGACAAGTGAATTTCCGGTAATGGAATCAGAAGATGAAGTATCTGATATGGTTACTGTTGCAAAGGATATGGCAGAGAATCTGTCAGCAGTTATTGAGGATGTTAATTACCGTATGGAACTGATGGCAAAGAATGATTATACAGGCTCGTCTGCAATTCCTGAAAAGTATCTGGGTGATTTTGCAGCCATGAATGATGCAATCCATCAGATGAACGAAGATATGAATGATACAATGCGCCACATTGAAGAAGCTGCCGCTCAGGTATCTATCGGTGCAGGCAACCTTGCAGAGGGGTCACAGAGTCTTGCAGAAGGTTCTACAGACCAGGCCGGTGCAGTTGAAGAATTACTTGCATCTTTTGCAAGTATTACAGAAGGTGTAGAACATACACATGACAGTGCAAGCGTTTCGTATGATTTATCTGTGAAATATGCAAAAGAAGCGGACAGAAGCCAGCAGGAGATGCAGGCGGTTACGGAAGCTATGCAGCGTATGAGTGAAATGTCTCAGAAGATTGAAAGTATTATCGGTGAAATCGAAGAAATTGCAGAACAGACCAATCTGCTTGCATTAAATGCTTCTATTGAAGCCGCAAGAGCCGGAGAAGCCGGACGCGGATTCGCTGTTGTTGCAACACAGATTGGCAAGCTTGCTGACGAAAGCGCTCAGTCTGCAGTGAATACAAGAGAACTCATTATGAATTCTATTCAGGAAATTGAAAATGGTAACCGTGCCGTAGAGAAGACTTCTAAGACGATTATTGAACTGGTTCAGGGGATTAATGAAGTCGCAGAAAAGTCTAAAGAGCTAGAGGAGCTTTCAGAAACACAGACAGAACAGATGAAGCAGGCTGAAGCCGGTGTTAACCAGATTTCAGAGGTTGTACAGAGCAATGCCGCTATTGCGGAAGAATCTTCTGCAACAAGTGAAGAGCTTTCAGCAGAATCTATTTCACTGAACGAACTTGTACAGCAGTTTAAGCTGAAAAAGTAATTTTTGACACTGATATCAGAATATGCTAGAATTTAAAAATGCGTAGACACGCAGTGAAAGCATACAGAACAGATAAGCGTGAAGTCATGAAAAATGGACTTCGCGCTTTTTTGCACAGATGTTTGCTTCTGAGCGAAAGCAAACATCTATAATGACAGATAAGAAATCGCCTATGCGAATTTCTCATCGCCACTTTGCAACAAGTTGCTCAGAAATGGAGACAAGTGTGAAAAATCACACTGATGTGCTGATTTTTCACACAGCATTTTGTGCCGCAGGCGTCACAAAATAGCTTTTATCGCAGAGCCAAATCTGACATTTGGCTCGCGGTTCCTCCGGCATTAAAATGCCTGCGGAAAAAGAGAAGTGTGAACAAGCCATAAACGAAAGCTTGTTCACACGGGTATTTGCTTCCGGGCGAAAGCAAATACCCAGGATGGCAAATGAGAAATCGCCTGCGCGAATTTCTCATCGCCGCTTCGCAACAAGTTGCTCAGAAATGGAGACAAGTGTGAAAAATCACACTGATGTGCTGATTTTCACAGCATTTTGTGCCGCAGGCGTCACAAAATAGCTTTTATCGCAGAGCCAAATCTGACATTTGGCTCGCGGTTCCTCCGGCATTAAAATGCCTGCGGAAAAGAGGAAAGTATGTATATTATAGCAGGGCTGGGAAATCCCGGCACACAGTATATGGGAACAAGACACAATGCAGGATTTTCTGTGATAGATGCGCTGGCAGATCAATATAATATCAGCGTAGACACACAAAAACACAAAGGGATGATTGGCAAGGGTATGATTGAGGGAGAGAAGGTCATTCTTGTAAAGCCGATGACGTATATGAATCTGTCCGGGGAATGTATCCGTGAAGTCATGGATTATTATAAGGCGGATATCGATGATTTAATCGTTATTTTTGACGACATCAGCTTAGAACCGGGCAAACTGCGTCTGCGGGCAAAGGGAAGCGCAGGCGGACACAACGGTATTAAGAGTATTATCGCGCAGCTTGGCAGTGACCGGTTCAAGCGTGTTAAGTTCGGTGTCGGTGACAAACCGAAGGGCTGGGACCTTGCAGACTGGGTACTCGGAAAATTCCCGGCAGATTTATACGATACACTGCGGGATGCCAATCAGAGAGCCTGCGAAGCGGTTGCCTGTATCATGACAGAGGGTATTACCGGTGCGATGAATAAATTTAATGGATGAAATAAAAATTGTAGAATTGAGGAAGTATGAAAACATTTTTGAGCCTGTGCAGGGATGGCAGGGATAGAAGAAATTAAAAGTCTTTTAGCCGGCTGGGGCATGCGGTAATGGTCAGCGGCTGCATTGACACGCAGAAAGCACATCTGCTGGAAGCACTCGGGGAGCAGTATCCAATCCGGGTCGTGATTACTAGCGATGAGGTCAAGGCAAGACAGCTTCGTGAGGATTGTCTCTTTTGATAAGAGCAGTATTTACTATCCTGCCAAGGATTTTATCTTTTACAGCGCCGATGTGCATGGCAACCAGCTTGCGGGAGAGCGGCTTGCATGCATTTACAAAATCATTCAGGCGCAGAAGCATATCAGTGAAGACAGTATTTCAAACGGTAAAACAGACGGCATACAGCCGGAAAACAAAAATGCGGCGGGACTTACGGTTGTGACAACGATTGACGGCTGTGCTGATTTGCTCGTTCCGCTTGAAAAATATAAAAATGCCACGATTTCATTTGAAAAAGGACAGATTCTTGATTTAGAAGCACTTTCAAAAGAACTGGTACAGATTGGCTATGAGCGATGTGCGATTGTGGACGGACAGGGCAAATTTGCGGTGCGCGGCGGTATTATCGACATTTTCCCGTATACGGAAGAAACACCGGTGCGCATTGAGTTGTGGGACGATGAGGTGGATTCAATCCGTTTGTTTGACGTGGAGAGCCAGCGTTCCATTGAAAAGATTGAGCGGTTTGAAGCTTTTCCGGCGACAGAATGCCTGTTAAGCGAAGAAGAAATTGCGCGCGGCAGGGAAAAGTTACAGGAAGAACTGGCAGGACAGCTGACCGCCTTTGGTAATGATAAGAAGAAAAAGACGGCAGAGGATATTGAGAAATGCAACCGTATCCGCAGAAATGTGGCAGATATGGAGCGTACCGGTGATTACAGCAAGGCGCTGCGGATGTTTGCAGAGGAACTGACCGGATTTTTAAGCTATTTTCCAAAGGAAGACACGCTGTTTGTATTAGATGAGCCGAACCGCTTAAATGAGCGGATGGAACTTATTTTATATGAATATACGGAAAGTATGAAAAACCGTCTGGAGGGCGGATATATTCTGCCGGGACAGACCGATATGATTCACGGGATTGAAAGCATTTATGTGGGACTTGAAAAGAAACGTACCCTGCTGTTGTCGGCGCTGGATTACAAGCCGGAAAAATTTGCCGTGGCGGAATATGTGCGCATTGATACCCGCAGTATCAGTCCGTACCACAACAGCTTTGAGTATCTTGCGGACGATTTAAAAAAATATAAGCGTTCGGGGTATAAGAGTATCCTGGTGTGCAATTCGAGAACGCGTGCGGCAAGAATTGTGCAGGATCTGGCGGATCTGGGGCTGACGGCGTATTTCAGTGAAGATTTTGAAAATGAAATGCTTGAAGGCACGATTATGGTCACTTACGGCAGTCTGCACAAGGGCTTTGAGTATCCGCTTCTGCAGTTTGTCGTGATTGCGGAAAATGATATTTTTGCAAGCAGGCACAAAAAACGTGAAAAGAAGAAAAAGTATGACGGAAAGTCGATAGCCGGTTTTAACGAACTGAATATCGGCGATTTTGTCGTGCATGAAAGTCACGGACTGGGTGTGTATAAGGGTATTGAAAAAATTACGGTCGAGGGCGTGGAAAAGGATTATATCAAGATTGAATACGCCGGAAACAGTAACCTTTATGTGCTGGCGACACAGCTTGACCGTTTACAGAAATATGCGGCGGCGGATACCGAAAAGAAGCCGAAACTCAATAAGCTGGGGACACAGGAGTGGAATAAAACAAAATCCAAGGTACACGGCGCGGTTGAAGAAGTGGCAAAGGATCTGGTTGCGCTGTATGCGGCGCGGCAGAAGGAAAAGGGTTATCAGTTTGGACCGGATACCGTATGGCAGAGGGAATTTGAAGAAATGTTTCCGTATGAGGAAACGCAGGATCAGCTGACGGCGATAGAAGACACCAAGCGTGATATGGAAAGTACCCGCATTATGGACCGTTTAATCTGCGGTGATGTCGGCTATGGCAAGACTGAAGTCGCAATCCGTGCGGCATTTAAAGCGGTACAGGAGGGCAAGCAGGTGGCATATCTTGTGCCGACAACCATTCTTGCCCAGCAGATTTACAACACCTTTGAACAGCGGATGAAAAATTTTCCGGTGACGGTGGCACAGCTGTCAAGTTTCCGTACAAGCAAGGAAATCAAGGAAAGTATTTCCGAGTTAAAAAAAGGTTTTGTAGATATTGTAATCGGTACACACAGACTGTTATCCAAGGACGTGGAGTTTAAGGACCTGGGACTGTTGATTATTGATGAGGAACAGCGTTTTGGTGTAACCCATAAGGAAAAGATTAAGAAATTAAAAATGATGTGGATGTCATGTCGTGATGATTCCTAGAACACTGCATATGTTGTCCCGTGATATGAGTGTACTGGAAGAACCGCCGACAGACCGCGTGCCGATACAGACCTTTGTAACGGAACATAACGATGAAATGATCCGGGAGGCGATTCACAGAGAGCTGGCAAGAAACGGACAGGTGTATTATGTATACAATCGTGTCCGCAGCATTGATGAGGTGGCGGCACACATTGAGGAACTGGTGCCGGAGGCCAATGTCGCCTATGCACACGGTCAGATGGAAAAACGTATGCTTGAAAAAATCATGTACGAATTTATCAACGGAGAAATTGATGTCTTAATTTCAACCACGATTATCGAAACCGGTGTGGACATTTCAAATGTCAATACCATGATTATCGAAGATGCGGATAAATTCGGGCTTTCACAGCTTTACCAGTTACGCGGGCGTGTCGGACGAAGCAGCAGAACGTCCTATGCATTTTTATTGTACCGCAGGGACAGAATGCTCACGGAAGTGGCAGAGAAACGTTTAAGTGCGATTCGTGAATTTTCGGATTTCGGCTCCGGTTTTAAGATTGCGATGAAAGACCTTGAAATCCGTGGCGCAGGAAATGTGCTTGGACGCTCACAGCATGGGCATATGGCGGCGGTTGGATATGATTTGTACTGTAAAATGCTCAATCAGGCGGTGAATGATTTGAAGGGCATTAAAAATGAATACGGTTTTGAAACAAATGTGGATTTGAATGTAGATGCATTTATTCCGTCTCTTATATTAAGAGCGAATATCAGAAGCTGGATGTCTACAAGCGGATTGCGGGTATTGAAAGCGAGGAGGAACTGTCGGATATGTGCGACGAACTCGGTGACCGTTACGGCAGTCTGCCGGCAAGTGCCGCCAATCTTTTAAATATTGCACTGGTTAAGTCTATGGCACACAAAATCGGCATTACCGAGATTCAGGGCGGAACGGACGAAACACCGGGTGCATCGCAGTGGCGGACGGTCATGAAGATTTATCCGAAAGCGGACATTCAGGGGATAAAATCGAGAATTTCGTAGCCGGATACGGCGGTGCGGTGCGGTTTATCAGCAGTCCGGAACCGAAATTTGTCTGAGGGTGACAAAGAAGAAATTCAGCAATGCACAGGAATATCTGGCAGGATTAAAAGCCCTGGTAAAGGATATGCAGCAGCTGACGTAAATCGGTTATAAAGCATTTTGGAAAGGATTCTTCTGAAAGGGTTTGCATTTTGAAAAGTGTGCTATAATACGTTAAAGTTTAACGCTTTAAAGTGAAAAATAAAACAAAAGCAGATATTGGAGGAAAAGGAAATGGAACAGAAGGGCGAATTAATTTCTTACAGACCGGATATTAAGGTCGTTGATTGTACAATCAGAGACGGAGGATTGGTCAACAATTTTATTTTGACGATGAATTTGTAAGAAATTTATATACCGCCAACGTGGCAGCAGGTGTAGAATACATGGAGTTCGGTTATAAGGCTTCAAAGGAAATTTTGACGTTAAGGAATTCGGCAAGTGGAAGTTCTGTGATGAGCAGGATATCCGTGATATTGTCGGTGATAACAACACCGATTTAAAGATTTCCGTTATGGCAGATGTCGGACGTACCGATTATAAAAAGATATTATTCCAAAGACAGACAGCGTGATTGACATGATTCGTATTGCTACTTATATTAATACAATTCCGGCGGCAATCGAGATGATTCATTACTGTGCGGAGATGGGCTATGAAACCACGATTAATATTATGGCAGTTTCCACAGCGGCAGAATCTGAGCTGGATCTGGCACTGGATTTACTGGCACAGAGCGAGGTCGGCACGATTTATCTGGTTGACAGCTATGGTTCTTTATATCCGGAACAGATCCGCAGACTGGCGGATAAGTATTTGAAGGTTGCAGAAAAATACGGCAAGAAGGTCGGTATCCATGCACACAACAACCAGCAGCTTGCATTTGCAAATACGATTGAAGCCTGCACCGTAGGTGTCAGCTATCTGGATGCAACGATGAGCGGCATGGGACGCGGTGCAGGAAACTGCAACATGGAACTGCTGTTAGGCTTCCTTAGAAATCCGAAGTACAGTTTGAATCCGGTATTAAAATTTTACAGAACCAGATGCTTCCGTTAAAGAGACAGGGCTTGTATGGGGCTGTGATGTACAGTATATGCTGACAGGACAGCAGAACCAGCACCAAGAACTGCCATTGCGTTTACGGCAGAACAACGTGAAGATTATGCGGCATTTTATCAGTCATTATTAGATCGGGAATAAAATGATGAAACTTCCTAAAATGCAGAAACTGGGATATTGACTTTCACAAGGTATCGCAGTAAAATAACTGTTAAGAATTGCGTGGAATGAAGTAAAAGATATCATTTCGTAACAATCCGACTAGACGCGAAAGGGAGTAATGAAGATGGAAAAGAAAAATCTTGATTGGGCAAATCTTGGATTCGGTTATGTAAAGACAGATAAAAGATTTGTAGCAAATTATAAAGACGGAGCGTGGGATGACGGAGTCATTACAGATGATGATAAGGTCGTGTTAAATGAGTGTGCAGGTGTACTTCCAGTATGCACAGACTTGTTTTGAAGGTTTAAAGGCTTATACAACAGAAGACGGTCATATTGTTATGTTCCGTCCGGACCTCAATGCACAGAGAATGCATGATTCCTGCGAAAGACTGGAAATGCCGCCATTCCCTGTAGACAAGTTTGTACAGGCTGTTACAGATACAGTAAAGGCAAATGCAGCATGGGTACCGCCATTTGGTTCAGGTGCTACATTATACATCCGTCCATATATGTTCGGCAGCAATCCGGTTATCGGTGTAAAGCCGGCTGATGAATATCAGTTCAGAATCCTTACAACACCGGTTGGTCCGTATTTCAAGGGCGGCGCAAAGCCTCTTACAATTAAGGTATCTGATTTCGATAGAGCAGCACCTCATGGAACAGGTCATATCAAGGCCGGTTTAAATTATGCCATGAGCTTACATGCAATCGTAACAGCACATAAAGAAGGCTACGCAGAAAATATGTACTTAGACCCGGCAACAAGAACAAAGGTAGAAGAAACAGGCGGTGCAAACTTCCTGTTCGTTACAAAAGACGGTACAGTTGTAACACCAAAGTCAAGCAGTATTCTTCCTTCTATTACACGTCGTTCACTCGTATATGTTGCGAAGGAAATCTTAGGACTGAAGGTTGAAGAACGTGAAGTTACACTGGAAGAAGTAAAGGATTTTGCAGAATGTGGTCTTTGCGGTACAGCAGCTGTTATCTCACCGGTTGGTAAGATTGTTGACCACGGCAAGGAAATCTGCATGCCAAGCGGTATGGAAAAGATGGGCCCTACAATCCAGAAGCTGTACGATACTTTAACAGGTATCCAGATGGGCAAGCTTGAAGCACCTAAGGGCTGGATTTATACAGTAGAATAATTTAAAATTAAATCATGAATTTTAGCGGTGGATTTCTTTTAGGATAAGCCGGTAAAAGCGGATAGAAGCAGATACAGAAAGGATTTTTGTGTCTGCTCTTTTTGTATTAAAGGGACTTTGTCAGGACGGAGGAAAATGGTTTTAAATGCTATTTGTATAGTGTAAAAAATATATTGACAAGGTTTATTATATGAAGTATATTATATACATCAACAATATTTATAAATATTGTTGAATGATGAATAAAATGCGAAAGAAAGGGGCGATGCGATTGCCAAAAAGCACAACAAAATTAAAACAGTATTTTCCGATGATTCGTGAGCGGGAGGATATTGAAAGAGAAATCCGCGAGAATCCAAAACTTTTAGAAAAATATCGGGAATGGGACGAAGAACAGCAGGAAGAATTTTTAGACTACTGCACCGGGGTCAAAGGCGAAAAGAAAAAAGCCTTCAGTTATAAGGATATAAAATCCGTCTATACGATAGTATTCTTTGAAACAAGTATCAAAGAATTTCATGAATATCCACAAAACTACATTCACAAATTCAAACAGCAGTCAGACACAGGTCTGGAACTGGAATTACTGCAAAAATATGTGTTCATACCGCTTGACATTTTCCGTGGAATCTACCACAATAATCTTAGGAATAAGACAGAAGCGTGGCTCACATTTCTAAGTACAGACGAACCGGAGATTATCATTGAACTAATCAGTCAGTACCCGGAGTTTAAAGAAATGTACGAAGAAATCTATGTCATGTGCCAGAATGTGGAAAAGGTGATGGAAATGTTTTCAAAGGAATTGATTCAACTGGATAGAAATACGGTGCAGTACATGATAGATGAAATGCAGGATACGATTGATGTTCAGAAGGAAAAGATTGACACGCAGAAGGAAGAATTGGAAGCAAAGCAGGAAACGATTGATTCACAGAAAGCAACCATTGACACACAAAAAGAAGAACTGGAAGCAGCCAGACGCCGGTTACGGGAAATGGCGGAAAAGCTGGAACAGCTTGAGCAGAATCAAAAGTAAAAAATGAGTTAAAACACAGTCCGTCAGATAATCATGAAATGCCCGGCGGGCTGTGTTTTCCGCTGTATGCCTGCTCCAGAGAGATTATCAAGCGGTATACACCATTTCTTGAAAAAATAGATTTAACCTATACACAGTACATCGCCATGATGGTGCTGTGGGAAAAAAAGCAAATCAGTGTCAAGGAACTGGGCAAATGCCTGTTTTTAGATTCCGGAACACTCACGCCGCTCTTAAAAAAATTAGAGCAGAAAGGATATGTGACACGTACCCGAAGCGAAGAAGACGAGCGGGTATTAATTGCCGCCATTACGCCAAAGGGAGAAGACTTAAAAGACGAAGCGGTGCTGATTCCGCAGAAAATGATGGCATGCGCGGCACTTCCGCAGGAAAAAGCTGCACAGTTGTATACGCTTCTGTATGAACTGTTAAATACACTCGAAAAATAGAAAAGCCAATTAAAAAAGGGCGGGAAGCCGTATTGCTACAGCTTTTCCCGTCCGTAATTGTGCAGGAGTTCCTGCTTTAAATCATAAAGCTTCTGTGATAAATCGACATGAACAACCTGAGGATTAATCAGCCGCTTGGATTCATCCCAAAGCGTTGCCTGCTCCTGTTTGCAGTATTTCTGAATGTCCATGACATTTGGCGAATCGTAAACACACTCGCCCTTATCAAATACTTTCACCATAATCTCACGCATAGAATACTCGCCCGGCTCCATCAGTGTCTTTTTCCACGTTTCCACAGGGTCAAATAAAAGCAGAGGCTGTGATTCATCATACGTTTCATCGGCCAGCGTGATTAAATCCGCTTTAATCATGCCGTCGGCATCGTAGACACGGTAAACCGTCTTGTTGCCCGGATTTGTGATTTTCTCTGAATTTTCGGACAGCTTGATTTTCGGAATAAATGTGCCGTCATCGCCCATCACTGCGGCAAGCTTATAAACACCGCCGAATGCCGGGTTGTCCTTAGAAGTAATCAGATTGGTTCCGACACCCCATGAAGTAATCGCCGCACCCTGTGTCTTTAAGGAGTCAATCAGATATTCGTCTAAGTCGCTGGAAGCGGAAATAATGGCATCTTCAAATCCGGCATCGTCTAACATTTTACGCGCTTTCTTTGTCAGATAAGCTAAATCGCCGGAATCCAGACGGATACCGTAGCCCTTTAAATCAATGCCTTTTTCACGCATTTCCTTAAATACGCGAATCGCATTCGGTACACCGGAACGCAGGGTGTCATACGTATCGACAAGCAGGATACACGCATTCGGATACAAATCGGCATAGGTTTTAAATGCAGTATATTCATCCGGAAAGCTCATAATCCAGCTGTGGGCGTGTGTTCCCTTTACCGGCACACCAAACATCTGACCGGTCAGGACATTGCTTGTACCGACACAGCCTGCAATAACAGCGGCTCTTGCACCGTAAATACCGGCGTCCGGTCCCTGTGCGCGGCGCAGACCGAATTCCATAATACCGTCGCCCTTTGCGGCGTAGCAGACACGGGCGGCCTTTGTGGCAATTAAACTTTGGTGGTTGATAATATTTAAAATAGCCGTTTCAACAAGCTGTGCTTCCATAATCGGTGCGATGACCTTGACAATCGGTTCACGCGGGAAAATGACCGTACCTTCCGGAATGGCATAAATATCACCTGTGAAGTGGAAGTTACTTAAATATTCCAGAAAGTCTTCATCAAAGATAGACAGACTACGCAGGTATGCAATATCATCTTCTGTAAAATGAAGATTCTTAATGTAGTCAATGACCTGTTCTAAGCCGCAGGAAATCGCATAAGCGCCGTCACATGGATTTTTTCTGTGAAGGCATCGAAAATAACCGTGCGGTTATTGTCGGTTTTAAAATATCCCTGCATCATAGTCAGTTCATATAAATCTGTTAAAAGTGTGAGATTACGCATAAATCCTCCATTCTTATGTATCATCGGATACATGGCACTCAATTAGATGAAAGGGCTGTGCAAAATAGGAATACTTTCTGCAACAGCCCTTATGTAAATTAATTATTTGTTCTTACTGAAAATTTTTAAGTCCTTTTTCTTCGGAGCCGGTTCTGCAACGACTTTACCGCCGCGTACAGATTTGATTCCTGTAATGTAAATACCGCTGACTTCAGCTTTGACTTCGGCCTTAACCGGAAGCTGGTCAAAACCTTCGGGTCTGCCATAAGTGTCATGATTCTCGGTCCGATTTTAGCTTTTACAATAGGCATCTTACTGCCGCGCAGATACTTTGGTGTCTGCTCTAAAACCATCTTTGGAAGATTGGCATCTTTAAGCTTCATCTTCTTTTTATCAATGATTAACATGGACATCACCTGCTTTGCCGCATCAATCTGCGCCTGCTGTTCGTCCTGCTGTTTACGGAGCTTGTTTCCAAAAATCATTAAACCGATAAATACGGCAAGTAAAATGACGAAAATTACTAATAAAACGATTCCCCAGACTGGCATAGTATCGTCCTCCTAAATTATTAAAATATCTATAAAAGTATAGCATATATGCCCGTATTTGAAAAGAAAAAAGTTATTCTTTTCATACATTTCTACAATGACATCATGCGTATAGGCGGCAATTTTTGCGTTCTTCCTTTGGGAAAGAATTAATATCAATCGGTTTGCCGAAGGCGAGCGTGGTGTGTGTTGCCTTTAAGCGCGGAAACTGACGTTCAAAATGCAGTCGGTATTGGTCTGTACCATCGGAATAATCTTACAGCCTGTTTTTTCTGCAAATTTAAAGCTTCCGGCGTGGAAATCCTGAACACCTTCGCCTTTATTGCGTGTGCCTTCCGGAAAAATAACAATGGATTTGCCGTCTTTAATGTAGTCAATTCCCTTTAAAATGGTTTTTAAGCCTTCCTTCATATTTTCACGGTCTAAGAACAGACAGAATAAATTGTCCATCCAGCGGCGGATAATCAGCGCCTTTTCATTTCCTTTTGGCAACAAATCCGGTCGGACGTTTCATATACGTATAAGAAATAATCACATCAAAAAAACCGCGGTGGTTTCCGATAAATAAAACCGGCTCATCGTCCGGGATATTTTCCAGTCCGGTCACAGTTGTATGCACACCGGCTAAAAATAAAATGATGTGAAAAGCGCCCTGCACAATCCGCAGGGAAGAAACTGCCTTTACATCGGGATTGAATTTTCCGATAACCCATTCAACCGGCAGCGCAATCAGGCTGAAGATAAAGAACAGGATCAGGAACACAATAACAAGAAAAGAACGAATCATATAATCCTCCATGTTTTCCGAAGGAAAATCCTATGTGAGTTTACTCACATTTCTCCTAAAGCGAGGAGAGGATTTTTCCTCCAAATTTTTATTTGCGGTATCACTCATTCAGATACCGGCTCATGCCGCTGGAATAGTAAATGCTTCCATCCGTGGTGACAAAGACGGCTTCGATATTGTCCAGCGATTCAATGAGTGCCAGACCGTCGTTTAACCCCAGTGCAAAACACGTGGTGCTTAAACAGTCGCCGTCCAGCGAAACGGCAGAGAGTATGGTGACATCTGTCAGCCGGTTGTCGTAAGGATAACCGGTTGCGGGATTTAAAATGTGATGATAAAAGGTATCATTTTCATAGAAATACCGTTCATACGTGCCGGAAGACACCACAGAGCAGTCCCGCAGATTTAACGTCAGCAAAAGTTCATTGCTTTGTGTAAATGGTTTTTTTACACCGACCGTAAAATCCTTCGAGTCACTTTTTCCGCCGACACACAGCACATTGCCGCCCAGATTAATCATGGCACTTGTGACATCGTGTGCCAACAGATAATCTTTGATCTTATCCGCAATATAGCCCTTTGCAATCGCACCGAGATCCAATATCGTACCCTCCGGCATGGTAATGCGGTAATTGCCGTTCTCAAGCGGTGTAAGTTCCACTTTTGTATAATCGACATATTGCAATGCATTGGCAATGGCGGCAGCATCCGGAACGGCCGGCTGTTCTGCGGTAAAATCCCAGAGTTGTGAGACACTTCCGATAGTGATATCAAACGCACCGCCGGAAATGCGGCAGTAGTCTAAGCCGGTGGCAATCAGCTCACCAAGCTCTGCCGGAATTTCATCGGTCTGGTGGTGGTTCACGGCATAAAGCGTACTGCTCTCTAAAGTACGGGAGCAGAGCTGTTCATACGTATCGCACAAATCCAGACAGCCGTTTAAAACGGATTTGGATACATTTATATAGGAAGAAATCTGTACATAAGTATTGAGCTTATATCCGGTGACGGTGACCGGGTCAGAGAGCCGTGTCTGGCAGCCGCAGGTCGAAAGCATGCAGAGTATCAGCAGCGGTGTAAAAAAAGCCGTTTTCATTTTTCTAAAAAATATTTTCATAACAAAATGATTATAGCGGATATTTCGTATAAAATCTATAAAAATTAAGAAGAATTGCGCCGGAATCATGAAAAAAATGTGAAACGGCTTTTTTTTTATCATGATTTATGCTATAACAATATAGTCATGTAAAATTGTGACACATCAAAATATAGGAATGATGAAACGAAAGGAAATTTGATTTATGAAAAAAAGATTTTTCGGTGTTATGCTTGCCGCATCTTTAGCAGTGTCCCTGACAGCCTGCGGAGGCAAGAAGACATCACAGGATAATGCGGCATCTACAGTGAATAAAGAGGTTACAGCAGAAGAATATGCAGGAACAATTACATCCAATGCAGATGTTTACAAGCAGTATGTAACACTGCCGGATTACAAGGGCGTTGAAGTATCTGTAGACCGTTCATCTCTTACGGTATCTGATGATGACGTAGAAAGCTACATTTCAAAGTTATTATCACAGACAGCTACAACAGAAACGGTTACAGAAGGCGTGACGGCTTCCGGCGATACGGTAAAGCTTGATTACAGCGGTCTGTTAAACGGAGAAGCGTTCTCAGGTGGTACAGCAACGGATGCCAGCTATACCATCGGTTCAGGCAAGTTTATTACCGATTTAGACCAGGGACTTATCGGTCTGACAGTCGGTCAGGAATATAATATTCCGTGTACGTTCCCTTCAGACTACTCAAGCTCTGACCTTGCGGGAAAAGATGTTATTTTCGTTGTAACCGTAAAGTCTATCCAGAAAAGCACTGTGCCGGATTTGACAGATGCATGGGTTGCTGAAAATGCGTCTACACTCGGCGTAGAAGCAACAACAGTTGCTGAATTAAGAAGCTATGTAAAGGATTACCTGACATCACAGGCAGAATCTACATTTGCAAGTGACAAATATCAGGCAGTTTATTCCAAGCTCAGCGAAAATCTGACACCAAGCGGTTATCCGCAGGAAGAATTAGACAGCCTTGTAAATACATTAAAGTCTAATGTTGAATCAGAGTTTAACTCATACGGTTCATCTTACGGCATTTCTGATTTAGATTCATATCTTTCACAGGTATACGGATTTGAATCACAGGACGCTTTTAATGATTATGCAGTAGAATATGCACAGCAGTACCTTCTTGAAAAAATGGTGCTGACACTGATTGCATCGAATGAAAAAATCACGGTTTCTGCCGATGAAATTAACGACATGGGTGCACAGCTTGCAGATTACTACGGATACACAAATTATCAGGAAATCTTAGATAACTACGGCAATGAAATGAATTCAGAAGTCGGTTACGAAGTGCTGTATCAGAAGGTACAGAATTTCTTAAATGATAATGCGGTAGAATCTGAGTCATAAACAGCTCGCAGTGCATTTGTATTGGTTTATAAACACATAAAGCCATAGTATATAAGACAGGACTTATAAGGTATGACATATAAAGCGGGTCGGAATGACCGTTTCCCAAAAGGTTTATCCTTTGAGGGACGGCACATTCCGGCCTGCTTTTTTTGCTTGCAAATTTATGCAGGTGTGCTATAATAGAAACGTTTTTTGTTTATAAAATTTTTACATTAAATTTATAATTGGACATGCCTGTAAGAGGAAATGCTGTCACGCGTGGATGTGGTGTATAACAGCGTGTTTCAAAGAAAAGAAAGAGAAAGGTTAGAAAAATGAATCAGTTTGTACCAAAGTTGTTTGACTGCATGAAAGGATATTCAAAAGAGCAGTTTGTAAAAGACGTGATTGCCGGTATTATTGTGGCGATTATTGCGCTTCCGCTGTCGATTGCGTTAGCCCTTGCTTCCGGTGTTGGACCGGAACAGGGTATTTACACGGCAATTTTTGCCGGATTTGTCATTTCGTTTCTGGGCGGAAGCCGTGTGCAGATTGCAGGACCGACCGCCGCATTTGCAACGATTGTAGCCGGAATTGTCGCAGAACACCAGATGGAAGGTCTTGTTGTGGCAACCGTTATGGCGGGAATCCTTCTTATTATAATGGGACTTTTAAAGTTCGGAAATTTAATCCGCTTCATTCCGTATACGATTACATCGGGCTTTACCTTTGGTATTGCCGTAACGATTGTTATCGGACAGGTCAAGGACTTTTTGGGACTGACATTTACATATTCACCGGTGGAAACCATAGACAAGGTTAAAGAATGTGTTACGTGTATCGGAACAATTCAGGTGCAGGCATTAATTGTCGGACTGGTATCCCTTGCGATTCTGATTGTGTTTCCAAAGGTCACGGAAAAAATTCCACCGTCATTGATTGCAGTTATCGTAGCAATTTTAATGGTAAAGCTGCTTCACATGAATGTAAAGACGATTGGCGATTTGTATACAATATCCAATAAAGTACCGGGCATTTCCATGCCGAAAATAAGTCTTGGCATGATTCGTGATTTATTCCCGGATGCACTGACAATTGCGGTGCTTGCAGGAATTGAATCCCTGTTATCCTGTGTCGTATCCGACGGTATGATTGGCAGCCGCCACAAGCCGAATATGGAACTGGTTGCGCAGGGCGCCGGAAACATTGTATCAGCGCTGTTTGGCGGTATCCCGGCGACAGGTGCGATTGCAAGAACCGCAGCCAATGTAAAAAACGGTGGACGAACACCGGTTGCGGGAATGGTTCATTCCGTGACATTGCTTTTAGTACTTGTTGTATTAATGCCGTATGCCGCATGGATTCCAATGCCTGCGATTGCCGCCATTTTGTTTATGGTTGCATATAACATGAGCGGCTGGAGAGAATTTGTTAAATTAGTGCGCAAATCCCCAAAGAGTGATGTTGCCGTGCTACTTGTTACCTTTGTACTGACTGTTGTATTTGACCTTGTTGTGGCAATCGAAGTCGGTATCGTACTGGCAGCGCTTTTATTCTTAAAGAGAATGTCCGATGTTACAGCGGTAAAGAGCTGGAAGTACCTTGGAAGTGAGATTGATGAAAATAATGACCCGGATAAGATTTCTTTAAAGGTTGTGCCAAAGCATACACTGGTTTACGAAATTATCGGACCGATGTTCTTTGCCGCCGCAGATAAATTTCTGGAAATTTCGGCAGAACCGGGCATTAAGGTAGTTATTATCCGTATGCGCGGTGTACCGGCAATGGACGTAACCGCATTGCGCTCATTAACGAATATTCATGAAATCTGCAAAAAGAAGGGCATTACGCTGGTGCTTTCCCATGTACAGGAACAGCCGCGTGCGATGATGGAAAAAGCAGGCTTTGTGGAACTGGTCGGAGAAGAAAACTTCTGTGCCAATATTGATGCGGCACTTGCACACGCAGCGGAAATTGACCGGTAAAAATCCGCAAAATACGAAAATTCAACAAAAGTCAGACCAAAATGCCGAGTATCTCTACAATAAGAGATATTCGGTGTTTTTATTTATAGATTCAGATAAATACAGCGGCTGTTCCTTTAAAAAGCAACAGCCGCTGTAAATCATAGGCAAAGACCTATAGTATTTAATTGAAGTTTCAGATTAAAGCTGAGGACCGGCAGCTACTAAAGCCTTACCAGCTTCGTTGCCTGTGTACTTAACGAAGTTCTTGTTGAATCTTTCAGCTAAATCCTTAGCCTTTGTTTCCCATTCAGAAGCATCAGCGTATGTATCTCTAGGATCAAGGATACCTGAGTCAACGCCCGGAAGTTCTGTAGGTACTTCAAAGTTGAACATTGGAATCTGCTTTGTAGGAGCTGTCTTAATAGCACCTGAAAGGATAGCGTCGATGATACCACGAGTATCCTTAATAGAGATTCTCTTACCTGTTCCGTTCCAACCTGTATTAACTAAGTAAGCCTTAGCTCCGCTCTTTTCCATCTTCTTAACAAGTTCAGCAGCATACTTTGTAGGATGTAACTCAAGGAATGCCTGTCCGAAGCAAGCTGAGAATGTAGGGGTAGGTTCTGTGATACCACGTTCTGTACCTGCAAGCTTAGCTGTAAATCCTGAAAGGAAGTAGTACTGTGTCTGTTCCGGTGTCAGGATAGATACTGGAGGCAGTACACCGAAAGCATCAGCTGAAAGGAAGATAACGTTCTTAGCAGCAGGAGCTGAAGAAATCGGACGTACAATATTCTTAATGTGGTCGATTGGGTAAGAAACACGGGTGTTTTCTGTTACGCTCTTATCAGCGAAGTCAATCTTACCGTCTGCATCAAGAGTAACGTTTTCAAGGAGAGCGTTTCTCTTAATTGCGTTGTAGATATCCGGTTCAGATTCCTTATCAAGGTTGATAACCTTAGCGTAGCAGCCGCCTTCAAAGTTGAATACACCGTTGTCATCCCAGCCGTGTTCGTCATCACCGATGAGAAGTCTCTTAGGGTCTGTTGAAAGTGTAGTCTTACCTGTACCTGAAAGACCGAAGAAGATTGCTGTGTTTTCACCGTTCATATCTGTGTTAGCTGAGCAGTGCATTGAAGCCATACCCTTTAATGGAAGGTAGTAGTTCATCATAGAGAACATACCCTTCTTCATTTCTCCGCCGTACCATGTATTGATGATAACCTGTTCGTGGCTTGTGATGTTGAATGCTACACAAGTTTCAGAATTTAAACCTAATTCTGCATAATTAGAAACTTTAGCCTTAGAAGCGTTGTATACAACGAAATCAGGCTCGAAGTTTTCAAGTTCTTCTGCTGTAGGCTTGATGAACATATTTGTTACGAAATGTGCCTGCCAAGCTACTTCAACGATGAAACGGACAGCCATTCTTGTATCCTTATTGGCACCGCAGAATGCATCAACTACGAAAAGTCTCTTGTTAGAAAGTTCGCTCTTTGCAATATCCTTAACCTTAGCCCATACATCTTCTGACATTGGGTGGTTATCGTTCTTGTATTCGTCAGATGTCCACCATACAGTGTCCTTAGAATTTTCATCAACAACGATGTACTTATCCTTAGGAGAACGTCCTGTATAGATACCTGTCATAACGTTTACTGCGCCAAGTTCGCTTTCCTTACCGATTTCATAACCTTCGTTTTTAGAAGATGTTTCTTCTTCGAATAATAATTCGTAAGAAGGGTTATGAATGATTTCAGTTGCACCTGTAATACCATACTTGCTTAAATCAATTCCTGCCATCTTGAATTTAACCTCTTTCCTTCATAATTGTAATATGTAAGAAGCCGCAAAGTGCGGAACTTACAATATTCATATGCAATAAGTGAAAAATTTCACATGCCTTACCATAATTATACATAATTCACTGGCAAAATCAATAAAAAAACATTAAATTTTGTAATTTCATTTCAGATCTCAGTATGTTATAACGAGGTTAGATAAAACTGACCCGGAAAACTTCCGGTATATGAAAATGTGCCGGGACTGCATGCAGGTTGGTATTTGGAACAGGACATTTGCAATGTGAAGAGAAGTACGGTATAGTAGAAATAATAGAAACAGAGGGGATACTTTACACGGCAGATACAGCCTGTGTCTGGTGTTATTTGGAGATTTTTTCAGAGTGGAAAGGGTACATGTATGCAGTATACAAAAAAGCATTTAAAAGAACAGCTTTATCAAATGGGGCTTAACGGAACGGAAACCATACTGATTCATTCGTCCATGAAAGCAATCGGTGATGTAGAGGGCGGTGCGGAAACCGTGCTGGATGCGTGGATGGAGTATTTTAAGGAAGGTCTGTTATTGCTTCCGACGCATACATGGAAAACGGTCAATGAAAGCCACCCGGTTTTTGACAGCCAGAAAGAGCCGTCCTGCGTCGGCATTTTAACCAATCTGTTTATGAAGCGGGAAGGTGTTGTGCGCTCCCTTCACCCGACCCACAGCATGGCGGGCTTTGGTAAACATGCGGCAGAATACCTTGCAGGAGAAGAATACCACAATACACCGTGTACGCCGGGCGGTTGTTACGACAGGTTAAAAGACGCAGGCGGAAAAATTCTGCTTGTCGGGGTGGGACATGAACGAAATACGTATATTCACAGCGTGGAAGAAGTGCTGAATGTGCCAAACCGCCTGTCAGATAAGCCTGTGAAGCTGACGGTGGTTTGGCCGCAGGGGCAGAGGGACGTTTATATGAGAAAGCATTATAATCCCGACCAGCCGCATATTTCAGAGGATTTTGTGAAATTAACGCAGGCATTTACAGACTGTGGCGCGGCAAAAAACACGGTGCTTGGCAGTGCGGATTGCATTTTGTGTGATGCGGCAAAGGTGTTTGATGTCACGCGCCATGTGCTTGCGCCGGAGCCGGAGTGTCTGGTGACGCGGGAGCGGATTGAGAAGGAACGGTGGGCGGATTATATATAATACTCCGGCTGGCTGACGTCTTCCACGCGGCAGCAGCTGCTTCTAAGCAGCAGTTTTCCTTCCAGTTCAATGCGAATCACTTCTTTATGTCCGCCGCGGATTCTGTCGAGCAGGACAAATAATGCGAAACGCGCCATATTTTCTTTCGGAAGCTGGACGGTTGAAAGCATCGGCTTGATAAACTGTCCTTCTTCAATATCATCACAGGAAATAATCGAAGGGCGGTATAAAATGCTGCTGTACCGGTTCAGGCATTTTAACATGCCGATTGCGGTAATGTCATTGGCACAGTAAATGCCGGTCGGCGGTTCTTTTAATTTCAAAAACTTCTGCATGGTCTGAAAACCTTCTTTTTCGGTCTGATATGTTTCAATCACATATTCCGGGTAAAAAAAATCCATTGCCGCCCTCCATATTTTATCGCGCAGTCCCGGTACGGCACATTTATAAGAAGGATTATTTAAAACCCGCGAAACGGTTGCGGGGGAAGTTCCGGTTATTTCTGCAATTTTTTTAATAGACATAAGCAGCTCCTTTCTGAAAATCTTTGAAAATTCCTGAAAATCAAAGTTAATAGTCTAGTAAGTCTATCGGTATTGCATCACATTTGCCGCAAACGCAGAAGAATAAAAAGTGAAAACGATTTCACGATAAGTTGTATAAAACGGCTTGATTTATAAAAAAAAGTCTTTTTTTCTAAAAAATCCCCCTATATTTCATGAAAACAGTGAAAAATCCCACAGGAATGAAAACGGTTTCACAGATTAGACTGGAAAAATGCGGCATTAATTCATATAATCCATATAACAAAAGTATGAAATGCAAAGCGCAAAAGAAAGGACTGGGAAAATGAGAGAAGAAAAGCAGGCTATTATTCGGATAGAACATTTAAACAAACAATACATTGTCGATAAGAAACCGGTAGATGTATTAAAGGATATATCGCTTGAAATCAAGGAAGGCGAGTTCGTTACAATTGTGGGACACAGCGGCTGCGGAAAAAGCACACTGCTTCGTATTATATCGGGGCTGGCACAATATGAGGTCGGCATTGTGGAGCGCAACGGACATAAGGTCGAAGGACCGGGACCGCAGTGCGGCATGGCACAGCGGGCGGCAATCGCAAGAGGGCTTGTCAACAATCCGAAGATTCTTTTATTGGATGAACCGTTCGGAGCGCTGGATGCCCTGACAAGAATCCAAATGCAGAAAGAAATTCAACATTCTCAATGCTTTCAACATTCATCACATTCTCAACATGCCAAACGTTCTCAATCGTGCGGAATGTCGTGGAAACGACCGTCTAATTCTTCTGTTTTTACCACATTGATAAACGCATGCTCATCAATCGAGCGGATGAGCGGAAGCAGTTCCCGCTTGGCTTCGGAATTAATAACCGAGTAAATCAGTGTCTTTTCCTTTCCTTCATAACAGCCAATCCCCTTAAACAGTGTGGCATCGTGATTTGTCATTTCACGGATAGCGTGATAAACCTCATCGGATTTATCGGAAATAATAAATAGTGTTTCTTTTTTGTATCGTTTATACAGTACCTGAATAACCTGTGTGCTGCAAAACTGGAAAATAATCGAATACAGCGCACTCGACCAGCCAAACAGCGCACCCGCAATGACAAGCATAATCACATTTCCGATTAAAATATAATTCCATGCATCAATGCCCTTTTCATGTGCAAAGAAAATGCTGATAAAGTCCGTTCCGCCGGTTGTCGTTCCGACATTTAAGCATAGACTGGTGGCAAAGCCGTTTAAAATACCGCCGAACACGCTCAGCAGTAAAATGTCGTCCGTAAACATATACGGTGGCAGAATATCGACAAAAATACTCGACAGTACAATGACAACAATCGAATACAGCGTAAACCGTTTTCCGATGTATTTATAAGCGATATAGGTCGGAAACAGGTTTAACAGGACGTTTAATAAGGTATATGGAATACTAATCCCGAAAAAGGCCAGTCCGATTTCCTGTAACAACAGGGAAAGTCCCGAAAATCCCCCCGGAAACAGTCCGGCAGTCTTAGCAAAGCAGCGTAAATTCCAAGCATAAAAAATCGATGCGGCAATCACCACAAAAAACCGAAACACCTGATAAAATTTCGGGTGTTTTGCCTCTAAAGATTGAAACATACAATTCTCCTTTCTGATAAGCGACTTTGTCGCAAGTGTTTTATTTATCGTAGTTCCGATAGCTTCTTATTAATAACGGCAGTTCCGCAATCAGCATGCCAATCCAGCCTGCAAGGTACGAATACGGCAGGGCTTCAATCTGCAATGAAAATGCAAATACAAGAATGGCGGCGGCAATGACACGCACGCCCATGTTGACAAAGCTGCTGATTAAAGTAATCTTTAAATCGCCGATACCGCGGAAATATCCCTGAATACCGTTGGTTGCCGCAGGCAGCAGATACATAATGGAAATCAGCCGCAGGTAGGTGACACCGTGGCGGCAGACATCTGTATCACTTGTAAACAGCCGCATCAGCGGATTGGCAAATACAAAGCAGATGATAAAAATGATGACACCGTACACCATTTCAATGCGCATGCCGCACCGGAAAGCTTCTTTTAAACGGCTCTTTTTTCCGGCACCCTTGCTCTGTGCCATAAGCGCCGTCATAGCGTGTCCGATATTCTGCTCCGGTGTATAGGCAAAGTCGTCAATACGGTTTACAACGGCAAATGCGGCGGCAATGGCAACACCCATGGAATTGACAATTGCCTGAATCCCAAGCTTTCCAAGCTGGACGGTTGCCTGCTGCATGGCAGATGCCCAGCCGTAGGAAATCGTTTTGCCAAGCAGAGCCTTATCAAATACCAGCCATTTTTTCCCTAACTGCAAAATCGGCACTTTTTTCTGAATATAAATAATACACAGCAGGCAGGAAAGTGCTTCACTTAAAACGGTAGAAACCGCACAGCCCTCACTGCCCATATTTAAAAATAGGACAAAAAACAAATCGCCGAGAATATTGATAACGGCACTGGTAATCAGAAAGTACAGCGGCGACTGGCTGTCACCGAGCGCGCGCAGGGTGCTTGCAAAGCAGTTATACATAAAGGTAAATAAAAGTCCTGCAAATATAATGCGCAGATAATTGATTGTCATACCCATGATAGACGCGTCGACCTGCATTAAAAGCAGAATCGGGCGGGCAAAGACAATGCACAGCACCGACAAAATCAGTGAAAATGCAATACCGGACAGCATGGTGGTACTAATCTGGCGGTGCAGGCGGTCATAATCCTTTGCACCGAACTGGTTGCCCATTAAAATACTGGCGCCCATACACAGTCCGTTTAAAAACAGTATAAATAAAGTCGATATTGGGTTACAGATACCCACGGCGGCAAGCGCCTCTTTTCCGACGTACCGTCCGACAATAATACTGTCAACGGCATTGTAGGTGAGCTGAAAGAGATTTCCCAGCACAAGCGGTATTGTAAAGCCGATAAGCTGTGGTGTTATTTTTCCGGTCGTTAAATCCTTTTCCATAAAAAACTCCATTTCAATAAGCAGTATCTTTTTGCAGGGCTATTTTAGCACACTTTCTTTTATTTGATAAGAGTTCCGGAGCAAGTTTTGTGTCAAAAAATGCATTAAAAATGTAGAAACAAACAGGAGTGGAAAAACGGCGGGATACAGGGTATAATGAACTTCGGACACATCATACAGGCAGAAATATAGAAAGTAAAAAATCTTTACAACAGTAAAGCAGAAAGGAAAAACATGAGCAATAATACAAATATCAGAAAGATGACCGCAGGGGACAAGCAAGCCGTGATTGAAATGATGCGGGTGTTTTATACATCTCCGGCGGTATTTAGCAACGGTTCAGAAAATATATTTTTACAGGACATAGAGGCGTGTACGGGAGAAAATCCGTATCTGGACGGATACATATTTGCCGCACCGGATTCAGGCGAAATACAGGGCTATGGCATGGTGGCAAAAAGCTTTTCAACGGAATTTGGCAAGCCGTGTGCATGGATTGAAGACATTTATATCAAAGATTCCTACAGAGGACTTGGAATCGGAAGCCGCTTTATAGAGCATGTCAAAAAGACCTATGCAGGCTGTGTCATTCGTCTGGAAGTGGAAGAAGAAAATGAACGGGCAGTAAAAGTTTATGAAAAGAACGGGTTTCACGTATTGCCTTACATGGAAATGATAACCAAAGAATAGAAAAATTTGTAAAAGAAGTTTTGACAGCCGTAGACAATGTAATACAGATAAATAAGAAAATCAGGGGAAAGAAGTTTCTGACGAAGTCTTTCCCCTGATTTTTAATTTACAGCAGCACTATTTTCAAGCTGTTTTAATTCCTTAAGTTCCCGCACGGTAAAATAACCGCAGACAACCGCAGCCGCGCCGTCGGCAATCGGACCGGCATACATCACGCCGTCAATTCCCATAAAAATCGGGAAAATGATAATCAACGGAAGCAGGAACAAAATCTGTCTTGTCAGTGACATAAAGACACCCAGCCGCGATTTGCCGATAGAGTTGAAAAAGTTTGACGTTACCGGCTGGATTCCGTTGATAATTGTAAGGAACATATAAATTCTAAAGTAACGCTCCGAAAACTGGAAATACAGCTCGCTTCCGTTTCCGAAAGCGCTGATAATCTGTCGCGGAAAAACCTGAAAACAGATAAATGCAATCACGGACAACACCGAAGCGGCACTAAGTGCCAGCAGGTAGGTATTGCTTACGCGGCGGTATTTTTTAGCACCGTAATTAAAACCGATAACCGGCTGTGTCCCCTGTGAAATGCCGATGACAAAGGACATGAAAATCATATTGACCTTTGTAATAATGCCGGAGCAGGCAAGCGGAATATCACCGCCGTACACGGACTGCGCGCCGTAGTGTGCAAGCGTGTTATTCATGACAATCTGTACAACGGTCATGGCAATCTGGTTAAAGCAGGCACTCGCACCCAGCATGAAAATGTTGCGGCAGTGTTTTCCGGTGACATGAAAGCTGTCTTTTGTCAGTCGTATTGTTTTAAAATGAAACATATAGCGCAGGCTGATACAAAATGAAATTATCTGTCCGATAATCGTTGCAAGCGCTGCACCGGTCATACCCATATTCAGGACAAAAATAAAAACAGGGTCTAAAATCGTATTCACAACAGCGCCAATCAGCATGGAAATCATGGAGTAGCGCGGACTACCGTCAGCTAAAATCAATTTGCTCATGCCGGTGTTGGCAATCAGAAACGGAAAGCCGATGGCAGTAATGCGTGTATAAGCCTTTGCATACGGAAGCACGTCTGTGGTTGCGCCGAAAAAATTCAGCATCGGTGTCAGAAAAATCGTTGTCAGAAGGAAAAGGCTGATTCCGAAAACTGCCATAAGGCACATGCCGTTTCCTGCGTATTTTGCGGATTCGTCTTTTTCACCGGCACCGAGGTGGAGTGAAAAGTTGGTGGCACTGCCGATTCCGAGTAAAAGAGAAATCGCCGTGCAGGTGGTCGAAAGCGGAAAGGCAATATTGGTTGCCGCATTTCCGAGCATTCCGACACCCTGCCCGATAAAAATCTGGTCGACAATGTTATAAAGTGCCGTCACCAGCATGGAAATAATGCAGGGAATCGCAAATCCGACTAAAAGCTTGGATTCTTTTTCATATCCCAAGGGATTGTCCTGTGAACGTGTCTGAACATTTTCCTTTGAATTTCCGGGAGAATTTTGTGTTGTATCTGATGATTTCATAAATCGGTATCCTTTCAAATTACTTGTATACTCATATGGGGCGGGTTTAAAGGTCTTTCATAGATAAATGATCCAAGACATTATTAGAATTCATTATCTGCGCAAGAAGTATAGTATAAATAAAGATAAAAGTCAAAATTTCTTGTGCTATTCGATAAATTCAGTTATAATTTGTTAATAAATACGACTATAACGATTTAATGAAAGATATAACAGGTTTAGATATGATACAGCACAATCATTCGTTGGTAGTAATAAGAAGTTTGTTTACAGAAAACAAGCAAAAATTTCTTGTCTATTATGATGAAAAATGGGACTGTAAACTGTTTCTGAATTATAAGACAATGGATAGGGATAATGAAAATTCTATTCTGGACAGAGTTGCCGCAGATTTGGCATTGAATAGGGAAGATATGGAATGTCATTACATTACATCAAGAGTACAGGAAAAATATTCTATCAGCCATGGAGAGAACAGAGTTTATAATCACAGATTATATGAATTAAAGATACACCATTTTCCGGAGCAGACCAGACAGACGGATTTTGTTTTAAACGGCAGGCATTACTACTGGATGACACTGGAAGAAATGGAACACGATGAGAATATTGAAAAAAAGAATATGGAAGTAGTTGATTTTGTAAAAGAATCAATTCCATAAAAAGTACAGCAGGTATAAATGTTTGTACCGACCCCAAAAGTTAAACGAAAAATTTAACGATTGGAGGTCGGTATTTTTTTATATAATGGGAAATTCCTTTGGAATTCCCTATTATATAAAAGGAACTTCGGGCCATTGATGCGCACTCGCGCATCAATGAAGTTTGTCGCAAGCGACCGCGCTCGGCGCGAGAATGTGCTTTGGCACATTTTTTTATCATGAATATATTGACAACAATTTCCCGGCAGAGTAAAATAACTATGTTATTTAATAACGTTGTTATTTTAAATGAGGTAATCATATATGAGACCAATCAACGAAAAGCTGGCTGCGGATTTATTGCAGGCAGGAAAACAGGAATTTTTAGAAAAAGGATTTCAGGGAGCGTCTATGCGCGGGATAGCTGCCAGAATGGGTGTGACAACAGGGGCATTGTACCGCTATTACACCGATAAAGAATCCTTATTTGATGCACTGGTGGAAGAACCGGCGGGTGGACTGGAAAAGCGATACCGTGAAATACAGCAGCAATTTGCACAGGAAACGGTAGAAAAGCAGTTACAGAGTCTGCCGGAAGTGTCTGACACAGGGCACGCGTGGATGGTGGAATACATTTATGACCATTATGACGCATTTAAGCTGATTGTGTGCTGTTCAAACGGAACAAAATATGAGCATTATCTGGATATTTTAACGGATATCGAGGTCAATGCCAGTCTGTGTCTGATTGAGCGTATGCAGGAGCAGTCCAGAACGGTAGCGATTGATGAAGAACTGATTCATATGGTGGCAAGCAGTATGTTTAACGGTATGTTTGAAACAGTACGCCACGATATGCCGCGGGAAAAGGCGGTTGCTTATATGAATAGTCTGAGAGAATTTTATTCTGCCGGCTGGTTTAAGTTACTGGGGATTTCGTAAGAAATGTGGGAAATCCTCATTTCTTTTAAGAATGAGTTAGTTAAAACTCACTGTAATTATGTAATACAAACACACAGGAATTTGTTTCTGAGTGAAGACAAATTCCCTTGATGGCAGATGAAAAACCGCATATGCGGGTGGTTTACTGCATTTTTGCAGTGAATCACTAAAAAATCTGTTTGTACATTATCGCAAATAAAAAGGAGTAGCGTATGAAAAGTAATAAAGAACCTTCGCCGATTGCCGTTGTATGGGAATGGGCAGGGGCATATCATGCAAAATTTTATGCAGCGGTGCTGCTTGCGGTACTGGGGGTGGCAGGAACCATGCTGTCCTATTTTAGTATTGCGCAGATTATCCGCTTACTGTTAGAAGAACAGTCTATGTCACTTTGCTGGAAATGGTGCATTGCGCTGGCTGGCGGATATCTGGTGAAATCCGTATGCTCATCGATGTCTACAGCGCTGTCCCATACCGCAACCTATCACACACTGCGGGATATCCGCAAAAAAATGCTTTCCAAGCTTTCAAGGCTGCCAATGGGAATGATTGTTGATACACCGTCAGGTCAGTACAAAACGACAATTGTAGACCGTGTGGAAGGCATGGAACCGACACTGGCACATCTGATTCCGGAGATGACGGCAAATGTACTTGTGCCGGCGGCGATAGCCGTATACATATTTATACTGGACTGGAGAATGGGCATTGCTTCTTTACTGACTACGATTGTGGGCATGGCATTTATGTCACAGAGCGGAAAAACATATGCCGTCCGCTGGGAAGGCGCAGTAGCAGTCGGCAAGCGCATGGCAAATGCAATCGTAGAATACATTGGCGGTATTCAGGTTGTCAAAGCGTTCAGCCAGTCAGCCGGTTCTTATAAGAAGTATTCCGGTGCGGTCAATGAAAATGCACAGTATTATGTGGACTGGATGCACGACAATCAGAAATATATGTCCGTCATGCAGACATTGACACCGTCCGTATTGATTGCCGTGCTTCCGGCAGGCGTACTGTTATGGTCACACGGCAGTCTGTCAGCAGCGGATTTCTTTACCATCATTGTGCTTGCCCTCGGATTTACGGGACCGTTCCTTGCGGCAATGTCTTTTGTCGATGAAATTGCAGTCGTAGGAACGAATGTTAAAGAAATCAACGGAATCCTTGAAAGCCCTGAACTGGAGCGCCCAAGCAAAGAAGCCGTGCTTTCGGGAGAAGAAATTGAGTTAAAAAATGTTACATTTACGTATGGAAAAACAAAAGAAGATATTATAAAGAATATCAGCTTTACCATAAAACCGCATACCGTCACAGCGTTTGTAGGACCGTCCGGTTCGGGAAAGTCCACGATTGCAAAGCTGATAGCAGGATTCTGGGACGTAACCGGCGGTGTCATCACACTGGGCGGAAAAAATATCAAAGAAATTCCGTTAGAGCAGTTAAATAGACAGATTGCCTATGTTTCGCAGGACAATTACCTGTTTGACAGAACCATTCGTGAAAATATCCGCATGGGCAGACTCAATGCTTCTGATGAGGAAGTGGAAGCAGTGGCAAAGGCAGCAGGGTGTGACGATTTTATCCGCAGATTAGATGCCGGATACGATACCGTGTGCGGCGAAGGCGGCGGACACTTATCCGGCGGTGAAAAACAGCGGATTTCCATTGCGCGCGCAATGTTAAAAAATGCGCCGGTTGTTATTTTAGACGAAGCAACAGCCAGCATTGACCCGGAAAATGAAGCTGTTATCCAGAAAGCCATTTCAGCATTGACAAAGGGCAAAACACTCATTGTTATTGCACACCGTCTGGGAACGATTCAGAATGCCGACAATATTGTCGTTGTTGAAAACGGCAGAATTGCGGCACAGGGAAAAAATGAACAATTAATCAAAAACTGCCCGCTGTATGCAAAAATGTGGCAGGCGTACTTAGGTGTACGTGATAATGCCTAGAAAAGGAGGGGAAAATTCATGTTTAGAATTATGAAACAAATCGTTGCGTTTTCAGGAGAAAAAAAGCCGGTTCTGACAAAAGCCATTATCGTTTCTTTTATCGGTGCAGTCTTTGGTGCATTACAGTTTCTGGCACTGCTTCTGACACTGGAAATGATTATTGGCGGAAAGACAGCAAATGAGCTGGAAGTGCTGCTTGTCATGGCGTTTTCCGTTGCCGGGAGAATTGCCTGCTTTTATTATTCAACCAATGCGGAAACCGAAACCGGTTATTTTATGGTTGCACAGAAGCGTGTGGCAATCGGTGACAGACTGCGGTACATTCCAATGGGGTATTTTAACAAAAACAGCCTTGGCAGTATTACAGGTCTGGTAACCACAACGTTAAGTGATGTTGAAAATACGGCAGCAAGATGCCTTGTCATCGTAGTTGGCGGATTTTTAAATACGTTTGTCCTCAGTCTAGCCATGCTGGCAATTGATGTAAGAATCGGACTACTTGCATTGCTTGGCATTGTTGTCTATCTGGGTGCAACCGAGTTGTCAACGCACGCAACCATAAAGACCGGTCCGAAAAGACAGCAGTCACAGCAGTCACTGGTTAAGGCTGTTCTTGAATATGTACAGGGCATGAGTGTCGTAAAATCTTACGGACTGGAAAAAGACAACAACCAGACTGTCACAAAAGCTGTGGATTCAAGCTGTGAAAAAGCAGTTGCCCTGACCGTTTCCGTGACACCGTGGATTGCCGTAAGACAGCTTGCAGCACACGGTTTCGGTGCGGTGATTGCAGTGTGCGCGCTGTATTTCTACGGCAGTGGGCAGCTTTCCCTTGTAAAGTGTATTCTTGTTCTGATTGCTTCCTTTATGCTTTATGAGCAGCTTGAAAATGCGGGAAATATGTCAGACAACCTGCAGATGCTCGGAGAATCCATGCGTATGACGGACAGTATCAATGATACGCCGGTAATGGATATTGACGGTAAAGAAATTACACCAAAAGAAACCTCTGTTGATTTTAAAAATGTAACATTTGCCTATGAAAACCGTAACATTTTAAATAATGTAAGTGTACACATTCCGGCAGGAAAGACAACAGCCATTGTCGGACCGTCCGGCGGCGGTAAAACAACCATGTGCAGCCTGATTGCAAGATTTTTTGACGTACAGAGTGGACAGATTCTGCTCGGCGGACATGATGTCAAAGAATATAAGTTAGACAGTCTGATGAAAAATATTTCCATGGTATTTCAGGACGTCTATCTGTTTCAGGATACAATTGAAAATAATATCAGATTCGGAAAGCCCGATGCCACGCATGAACAGGTGGTTGCAGCAGCCAAAGCAGCCTGCTGTCATGACTTTATCGAAGCCCTGCCGGACGGTTATGAAACAATCCTTGGTGAGGGCGGTGCGACACTCTCCGGCGGTGAAAAGCAGAGAATTTCCATTGCGCGTGCCATGTTAAAAGATGCACCATTGATTATCTTAGATGAAGAGACCGCAAGCGTGGACCCGGAAAATGAAGAACAGCTTCAGCAGGCAATTAACGCGCTGACACAGGATAAGACGATTATCATGATTGCACACCGGTTAAAGACCGTGTGCAATGCCGATCAGATTCTTGTATTAAACGGCGGAAAAATCACCCAGCAGGGTACACATGAAGAACTGGCTTCCCAGCAGGGACTTTATGCAGATTTCCTTTATGCAAGACAGGACGCGGCAGATTGGAAACTGGCATAACTGGTAAAATGTCAAAAATAAACTATTGTGAAAAAAAACGCATTGTGCTACAATAGCATTCAGAAAAACAAAAAACTATATTGAAAAAGCGATGACAGAAACAGTAGTGTATCCGGAACATACAGAGAGAGCAGCATTTGGTGGAAGCTGTTTATGCAAAAGGTACATGAAGACCATTCCCGAGCTGTGCGTAGAAGAAATCAAGGTTTTGAAGCGTTACCGTGTAGCTGCGTTATAAGCAAAGAGTGAAATGTAAGGTGGAACCGTGTGTAAGCACCCTTAGATATTGTTACAGTATCTAAGGGTGCTTTTTTTCAATATAAATCAAGAAAAGGAGAAATCACAATGGTAAATTTTAAAGAAGATGAACAGTTAAGCACATTAAACCATTCCTGCGCACATTTAATGGCACAGGCAATCAAGCATCTTTTCCCACAGGCAAAGTTCTGGGTAGGACCGGTTGTAGCAGAAGGCTTCTACTATGATGTCGATCTGGGAGATGACGTAATCCGTGACGAGGATATTACAGCAATCGAAAAGGAAATGAAAAAGATTGCAAAATCCGGCAAGAAAATTATCAGAAAAGAAATTTCCAAAGAAGAAGCTATGGAAATGTTCAAAAATGATGAATATAAATTAGACCTCATTTCCAATCTGGAAGACGGTACAATTTCATGCTACGAGCAGGGGGATTTTACAGACCTCTGCCGCGGACCGCACGTAGACAACGTAAAATTATGCCGCAACTTTAAGTTAATCAGACATTCCGGCGCATACTGGAAGGGCGACAGCAATAATAAAGTATTACAGAGAATCTACGGCGTATGTTTCCCGACACCGGAAGAACTCGAAGACCATTTAAGACTGCTTGAAGAAGCAAAGGAAAGAGATCACAGAAAAATCGGTAAAGACATGGGACTGTTCATGGTGGACGACCTTATCGGACGCGGACTTCCGATGTTCTTACCAAAGGGTTACACAATCTGGCAGGAACTGGAAAACTACATTAAAGATAAGGAAAGAAAACTCGGCTACCTTCATGTCATGACACCTTGTGTCGGTACAGTAAACCTCTACAAGACATCCGGTCACTGGGACCACTACAAGGAAAATATGTTCCCGGCAATGGAAGTGGATGGTGAATCATTCGTATTAAGACCGATGAACTGTCCGCACCACATGATGATTTATGCAAACAGAATGCACTCTTACAAGGATTTACCAATCCGTATCGGTGAAATTGCACACGATTTCCGTTTTGAAGCCAGCGGAACATTAAAGGGTATCGAAAGAGGAAGACATTTCTGCCAGAACGATGCGCATCTGTTTGTAACACCGGAACAGATTAAAGATGAATTTACAAAGGTTGTAGATTTGATTTTCAGCACATACAAGGATTTCGGTATTACAGATTACCGCTGCGTACTGTCCTTACGTGACCCTGAAAATAAGGAAAAGTACCACGATGATGATGAAATGTGGAACAAGGCAGAAAATGGATTAAGAGAAGTTATGAACGACCTCGGTATCGAATATACAGAAGAAATCGGCGAAGCCGCTTTCTACGGTCCGAAGCTTGATGTGAATGTAAAACCGGCTGTCGGCAATGAATATACTTTATCAACATGCCAGCTTGACTTCTGTCTTCCGGCAAAATTCAACCTGTCATACATTGATAAGGATGGCGAAAAGAAGACACCGGTTGTTCTTCACAGAGCAATCCTTGGTTCACTCGACAGATTTATGGCTTACATCTTAGAGGAAACAAAGGGAAATCTTCCGACATGGCTTGCACCGGTTCAGGTCAAGGTAATGCCGGTTAAGACCGATAACGAAGAAATCATGGCATACGCACACGAAATCTGTGACGCACTTGAAGAAAAGAACGTAAGAGTGGAATTAGACGACCGTGCCGAAAAGCTCGGCTACCGTATGCGTGAAGGTCAGATTCAGAAAGTACCGTATCTGCTCGTCATCGGTTTCAACGAACAGGAAAACAAGACCGTATCCTACAGACTCCACGGCGAAGCCGACACAACAGTCCTGCCGCTGAATGAATTTGTAGAAAAGATTGAAAATGAAATCAAGAATAAGTTAAGATAATTCCATTGGGCTTTGTGATGGGATAATAACGGCAGACAGCCGGCAGACCTGATAAAACGGGACTGCCGGCTGTTTTGTATTTTCGTTCATACTAACACCATAACTATGTGAAAAAAATAACTTTGCTTTATTTTTAGTAAATTATTGTGTAAAATATTGCGTAAGAATGTTTTGCGGTGAAATGTATGACTATATTAATACAACACATAATATAAATAAATGTTTCACACGCAGGAATGGAGCAGATTTTGAGCAGATTAACAATTATAACAAAGGATAAGGCTCAGGTAACAATGGAGTCATTGTATCAGGATCTGGAACGCAGAATTGTCGCAAGTCCGCCGGGATTGTGTACGATTGACCTTACCAGATCATTTATAAAAATGTGTCTTGCACAGTCATGTGGCAAATGTGTCCCATGCCGTGTGGGTTTAAGACAGCTTGCCAGACTTTTTGATGATGTGCTGGACGGCAATGCAACACAGGAAACGCTTGATGTCATCAGGCTTACGGCAGAGGGCATCTATTACTCAGCGGACTGTGCGATTGGATATGAGGCGGCAAAGCTGGTATTAAAATGTATTGATGGCTGTGAAGATGATTTTAAATCCCATATTGAGAGAGGTTTTTGTTCATGTAACAGCAGCCAGCCGGTGTCCTGTGTGAAGTCTTGTCCGGCAGGTGTGGATATTCCGGGATATATTGCACTTGTGCATGAAAAAAGATATGCCGATGCAGTGCGCTTAATCAGAAGGGATAATCCGCTGCCGACAACCTGTGCTTATATTTGTGAACATCCATGTGAAAACAGATGTAAGAGAACACTGATTGACGCACCTGTCAATATCAGAGGTTTGAAGAAAATGGCTGTGGATAATGCAGGAAATGTTCCGGTGCCGGAATGTGGTGAAGCCACCGGAAAGAAGGTTGCAATTATCGGCGGCGGTCCGGGCGGACTGAGTGCTGGGTATTATCTGGCACTGATGGGACATAAGGTTACAATCTTTGAACAGAGAAAACAGCTTGGCGGTATGTTAAGATACGGAATCCCGAATTACAGACTGCCGCGAAAGAAGTTAGATGATGAGATTGCCTCCATTCTTTCTACAGGCATTGAGGTTCGGAAAAATGTCAGTGTCGGTGTCGATGTGACAATTGAGGAGTTACATAAAGAATACGATGCGATGTACATTTCAATCGGTGCCCATGCAGACAAAAAAATGGGCATTGAAGGTGAGGACGCAAAAGAAGGTGTGACTTCAGCAGTTGAAATGCTTCGTGTCATCGGCGATGATGAAATGCCGGATTATACAGGCAAGAAAGTCGTTGTTATCGGCGGCGGTAATGTAGCAATGGACGTTGCCCGTTCTTCTGTCAGACTGGGGGCAGAAAAGGTAAGCATTGTATACAGAAGACGTAAGGCAGACATGACGGCGCTTGAAGAAGAAGTTGAGGGCGCAGAAGCAGAAGGCTGCGATATCCTTGAACTGATGTCACCGGTAAGAATAGAAAAAGACGAGCATGACAGAGCTGTTGGTCTTTGGGTACAGCCGCAGATGATCAGTAAAATAAGAGGTGGCAGACCAGCCCCGAAGACAGCACAAAAGGCTGAGGTGCTGATTCCGTGCGACCTGATTGTTGTGGCAATCGGACAGGGTATCGAAACAAGATATTTTGAGGAGCATGGTGTTACGGTGAAGCGTGGTACGATTGAGGCACTTGATACCAGTGAAATCAAGGATCACAAAGGAATATTTGCAGGCGGAGACTGCGTTACCGGCCCGGCAACCGTTATCAGGGCAATTGCGGCAGGAAAGGTGGCAGCAGCCAATATTGATGAATATTTAGGCTTCCACCATCAGATTACAAGTGATGTCGAGATACCTTATGCCGGTTATGAAGACAAAGAGCCTTGCGGACGGGTTGAGGTAGCACTCCGTGATGCCGCAGACAGAAAGAAAGACTTTGAGCCAATCGAATATGGTTTTTCATGTGAAGAAGCGTGTCAGGAATCAGGACGCTGTTTACGATGTGACCATTTTGGTTTCGGTTCATTCAGAGGAGGCAGAGAAGAAAAATGGTAAATTTAAAGATTAATGGACGTGATGTATCCGTAAAAGAAGGTACGACAATCCTTGATGCTGCCAAATCCATTGGTGAAACGATACCAACCTTGTGTTATCTGAAAGACATCAATGAGATTGGTGCGTGCAGAGTCTGTGTTGTAGAGGTTGAGGGTACAGAACGCTGTGTTACAGCCTGCAATAATTTCGTTGAGGAAGGCATGGTAGTATACACAAACTCCAGGAAGGTGCGTACAACCAGAAAGACCAATGTAAAGCTGATACTTTCCCAGCATGATTATAAATGCGGTACCTGTATCAGAAGCGGAAATTGTACATTGCAGTCACTGGCAAATGAACTGAACATTTCAGAAATGCCGTATGATTCAATATTAGAAAAGGACAACTGGGATAAAACATTTCCACTAATCCGTGATGCAAGAAAATGTATCAAGTGTATGCGCTGTGTGCAGGTATGCGACAATATTCAGGGTATGCACGTGTGGGACGTTGTAAATACCGGTTCCCGTACAACTGTAAATGTGCGTGGAAACCACAAAATCCATGAAACTGCCTGCACATTGTGCGGACAATGCGTGAGCAGTTGTCCTGTCGGTGCACTGACAGAGCGTGACGATGTAGGTATCGTGCTTGATGCTGTGGAAAATGAGGATATCATAACGGTGGTACAGGTAGCACCTGCCGTAAGAACAGCATGGGGCGAAAGCTTCGGACTTTCAAAAGATTTTGCAACAGCACAAAGACTGGTTGCAGGACTTAGAAGAATTGGTTTTGACTACATATTTGACACAACCTTTGCCGCCGATATGACCATCATGGAAGAAGGAAGCGAGTTCCTTGAACGGCTTCCGGAGATTAAGGAGTCGGGACTTCCGATGTTTACCTCCTGCTGTCCGGGCTGGGTAAAGTTCATAAAGAGCCAGTTCCCGGATATGGCAGGCAGACTTTCAAGCGCAAAGTCACCACAGCAGATGTTTGGTGCGGTAACAAAGTCTTATTATGCCGAAAAACTCGGTGTGGACCCGGAAAAGATATTCTGCGTATCAATTATGCCGTGTATCGCGAAAAAAGATGAATGTACATGGGACGGAGGAAAAGATGTTGATGCAGTGCTTACAACAAGAGAAGTTGAGCGAATGTTTAAAGCATTTTTCATCAAACCGGAGGAACTGGGTGAGGACGAATTTGACGACCCATTAGGCAGTGGTACCGGTGCAGGTGTTATATTTGGTGCAACAGGCGGTGTTATGGAGGCTGCGCTTAGAAGCGCTTATTTTCTGGTAACCGGTAAAAATCCGGAGGCAGATGCATTCCAGTCCGTGCGTGGTCTGGACGGCTGGAAAGAAGCGAAGTTTAATCTTGCGGGAACGGATATCCGTGTGGCGGTTGCCAGCGGGCTTGGCAACGCACGCCGCCTGATGAATGCCATCAGAAACAAAGAAGTGCATTACGATTTTGTGGAAATCATGTCCTGTCCGGGCGGCTGTATCAATGGCGGCGGACAGCCATACAAAGAAGATGCCTCAGACGTTGAAGCCCGCAAAAATGTGCTTTACGGTCTTGATCGTCATAACAGTATCAGATTTTCACACGAAAATCCTTCCGTTCAGGCCTGCTACAAGGAATATTTTGAAAAACCATTATCACATCGCGCACACGAGCTGCTGCACGTAGAGGAATAAGTGGCGGCACTTAACACAAATGAATAATTTATAATGGAAAAGGAAACTCCCCGGCATTTTGTGCCGGGGAGTTTTTGGCATATTGTCGGATTAAATAGGTAAAAGGCTTATATGCTTAGAAAATTAAAATGCCATATCGTTGACAATTCTAATATAGGGTGATATATATAATATATAGAAATTGCAATGATTGCAAAGTAAGAATGAATATGAAGGAGATAGAATTATGGGAATTAATATTGGGTTGGACATTGGTATTGCATCAGTAGGTTTAGCTGTAGTTGATTCAGATACAGGAAACGTACTGGAAACAGTGGCAGATTTATTTAATTGCGCAGAGGTGTCGGAGAATGTTAAAAGACGTGAATTTCGTCAGGCTCGAAGATTGAAAAGAAGACAACATACAAGACTTGAAGATTTTAAAAAGTTATGGGGTGCTGAAGGATTTATAATACCGAAAAATATTAATCTTTATTCTTTAGAATTAAAAGTACGTGCGTTACAAGAGAAAATTACAATGGACGAGTTATATGTTGTACTTTATAACAGTTTAAAACACAGAGGGATTTCTTATCTTGATGATTTTGAAGAAAGCACGGAAGGCGGCAGTGAGTATCAGAAAGGAATTCAGATTAATCAGCAGGAGTTAGAAACAAAGTATCCGTGTCAGATTCAGTTAGAGCGATTTAAAAAATATGGTGCGTACCGTGGACAAATTATAGTAGAAGAAAATGGTGACAAAACAGTACTTAGCAATGTTTATGCATTTAGTGCATACAAGAAAGAAATTGATACAATTTTAGAAGCACAATCAAAATATTATCCTGAACTAACGAATGATTTTATAGAAAAATATCAAAGAATATTTAGCAGAAAACGCAAATATTACGAAGGTCCAGGAACTGAAAAATCAAGAACAGATTATGGTATATATACAACACGAATTGATAAATCGACGGGAAATTATATAACAGAAGAAAACATTTTTGAGAAATTAATTGGAAAATGCTCGGTGTTTCCGGAAGAAATGAGAGCGGCTGCAGCATCCTATTCGGCACAGGAATTTAATTTATTAAATGATCTTAATAATCTGACGATTGGTGGACGTAAGCTGGAAGAAGAAGAAAAGCGTCAGATTGTTGAAACTATCAAAAATTCACAGCGTGTAAATGTAGAAAAAATCATATGTACGGTATCCGGAGAAAATGCAGAGACAATAGAAGGTGCCAGAATAAAGGGCGACAAGCATATTTATCATTCATTTGAGGCATATCGGAAGATGAAAAAGGCATTATCTGAAGCCGGAAAAAACATAGAAGAATATGAGCGGGCAGAACTCGATGAAATTGGTCGAATTCTTACACTAAATACAGAGCATGAATCCATTGAGAAGGAATTAATTGATTCCGGTATTGGAATGAGTAAAGAGGAAATTGACAGTTTAATTAATTTAAGAAAAGAAGATGGCAAACCATTTAGTAAGTGGCATTCTTTTTCATTGAAATTGTTAAATATTCTGATACCTGAAATGTATGAACAACCTAAAGAACAGATGACGTTATTGAGTGAAATGAAGCTGTTAAAGTCGTCAGATGAACTTTATAAAGGATTAAAATATATTCCGCAGGAGGCAATGACGAATGAAATATATAATCCCGTAGTAGTTCGTTCTGCGCGTATTGCTGTTAAAGCATTAAATGCAGTAATAAAAAAATATGGAAATCCGGAATTAGTTGTTATTGAAATGCCGAGGGATAAAAATGACGAGGAACAAAAACAGCGTATTAAGCAGGAACAAAGCAGAAATGAAAAGGAATTAAAAGAAATTATTGACAAGATAAAATCGGAATATGGCATACAAGTTACATCGGCACATTTCAGAAATCATAAGCAACTGGCATTAAAACTTAAATTGTGGAATGAACAAGAAGGAATATGCCTTTATTCAGGAAAACAAATTGATATTAATCAATTACTGACAGCTTCTGACATGTATGAAATAGACCATATTATACCGTTATCTATTTCGTTTAATGATAGTAGAAATAATAAGGTATTAGTTTATGCAACTGAAAATCAGGAGAAAGGACAGACAACGCCGTATAAGTATTTAACAATGTTACATAGGGGGTGGGGCTGGAATGAGTATGTAGCTAAGGTTAATGAACTTCATCGGAAGAAAAATATTAATTATAAAAAGGTCGAAAATCTATTATTTATGAAAGATATCACAAAGATTGATGTTTTAAAGGGCTTTATTAACAGGAATCTTAATGATACCAGATATGCCTCAAGAGTTGTGTTAAATACGTTGCAGAGTTTTTTCAGAGCAAATGAAACAGGGACGAAAGTATCTGTTATCTGCGGTGCTTATACAAGTCAGATGCGAAAAAATATGAGATTAGATAAGAATCGGGAGGAATCTTTTGCACATCATGCGGTAGATGCTTTGTTAATTGTATATTCTCAAATGGGATATAATACGTTTAGAAAATTGCAGGGAGAATTTATCGACTTTGAAACGGGAGAAATTCTGAATCCTGAGATGTGGAAAGAAAATATGACAGATGAAGTATACGAGAAGTGTTTGTATGGACAAGAAGGGCAGAAATGGCTAGAAATACGAAACAATATTAAAGAAACAGAAAAGCATGTAAAATATTGGCATAAGGTTGATAAAAAATGCAACCGTGCACTATGCAATCAAACTATTTACGGAACAAGAAATTTGGATGGTGGGGTATATAAGATTAGTAAAATTAAAGATATTCGAAGTATAGACGGATATAAGAAATTTGCTGAAATGATAAAGAAAGGAAAACAGAATAGCTTTTTAATGGCAAGGAATGACCCTAAGACATTTGCCTCTTTATTAGAGATATGTGAGCGGTATAAAGATGCCAAGAATCCTTTTGTGCAGTATGAAAAAGAAACAGGGGACTGGGTGCGTAGATATGCGAAAAAAAATAATGGACCGAAGATTGTCAGCTTAAAATATGTAGACGGTGAAGTGAATTCATGTATAGACGTTTCACATAAATATGGATATGAAAGAAACAGCAGAAAGGTTATTTTAGCAAGTTTAAATCCATATAGAATGGATGTATATTACAATAAAAATGACAGTAAGTATTATCTGATTGGAATAAAGCAGTCTGATGTAAAATTTGAAGCAGGAAAATCGGTAATTGATGAGGAAGCATATACGCGGATTTTACAACAGGAAAAAATGTTACAGGAAGGACAAGGCAGAGCAGACTTGGAAAAACTGGGCTATGAATTCAGACTGTCATTTTATAGAAATAATATTATTCAGTATGAAAAAGGAGGAGAGATTTTTACAGAGAGATTTCAGTCGAGGACAATGCCGACTCAGAGAAATTATATTGAAACAAAACCTGTTGACAGAGCAAAGTTTAATAGACAGAATTTAGTGGGGCTGGGAAAGACAACGTCCATAAAAAAAGTTCATGTGGATATTTTGGGTAATCAATATATTACAGAAAAAGAAATATTCTCATTTGAATGTTGACAAAACACACTATTAGATGTACCATATAGCTATGGAAAATTATTTACACTAACTCAAGTTTTCCAGAGCTACTAAAACAAGGCTTTATGCCGAAACGAAGGAACATCGACGGATGTTCCTTTTTTTTATACAAAAATAGGAGGGGAAAATGGCGTATCGTGTAATTATGATTGAAAATGAGGTTTCTATAAAAGTTAAATTAAACAATTTGATTATATCAAAGGGGTTAGAAAAAGATGTGTGGATTCCATTGGAAGATATTTCGGTAATTGTTATGGATAACTTAACGACAACAATTACAGTAAGAACTTTAACGACATTTGCTGAATATGGAATTGAACTTGTTATATCTGATACAAGTCATCAGCCGGTAGGAATTTATGGAGCATTGGCAAATCACAGCAGGGCAACAAAGGTACAATTAAAGCAGATTGATTATTTTACAGAGAAAAATAAGGATAATTTATGGATAGAAATTGTCCGGCAAAAAATTGCAAATCAATGTCAGGTTCTGGAATTGTTGGAGAAAAACAAAACTGCATTTGAAAAAATGTATGATTATAGAGAACAGGTGCAGCCGGGAGATATTACAAATAGAGAGGCGCATGCTGCAAAGGTTTATTTTAATACATTAATGGGGACAACATTTTCAAGGGGAAATGAAGATATCTTATTAAATTCGGGGCTGGATTACGGTTATGCCATTATTCGTTCTTATTTGTCCAGAGTATGTGTGGGATATGGACTGAATCCCCAGATTGGCATACATCATAAAAATGAATATAACAGGTTTAATTTATGCGATGATTTGATTGAACCAATTCGTCCGGTTGTGGATTATTATGTATACCGGTTGTTACAGGAAGAGGAATATTTTTCATCAGAACATCGAAGAAAAATAGTAAATTTGTTAAATCATAAAATACAGTATCAAAATAAGAAAATGTATGTCTGTAATATGTTAGAAAGATATGTGGAACAGGTAGCATCATTGGTTATGGGGAAACGTGACACAATCTGTTTTCCGTCTGTAGCAGATTACATAGGTGAAGAGGATGAAATATAAAGTAATGAGAATGTTGTGTATGTTTGATTTGCCTGTGGAAACAGGAGAAGAACAACGGGCGTATAGACAATTTAGAAAAAATATAATGAAAGAGGGATTTATAATGATGCAGTATTCCGTATATGTAAGGACATGTCCGAGTAAGGAATTTGCAGAGCGTATTGAAAAAAGAATTAAAAGAATTGTTCCGGCAAAGGGAAATGTACGATTAATCTCAATTACGGAAAAACAGTATCAGGATATGCAGATTATGAAGAAAAAAACAGGGGAATCATACGGTTAGACGGAGAAGAAATTGGAAGAAAATACTTTCGATTAATAAAATATGCCGATAGAGCAAGTATGATAGAAACAATAAAAATCGGTAAAACCAATCTGCTTACACAGTGCATACGATATTTTTTAAATGATTTTGACTGCCAGCAGCAGATGAGTTATATTGACGAGAATTTAACAAAAATCTATCTCATGCTGAATAAAATGCTAGAAAGAAATATTGTAAATCTTCAATTAGATTATCAGTATTCGGATTTGTGGGACATTGTTCAAAAATCTGAAGTGTATTTATCGGACAGCCGGCATATTGAGGAAGCATCGGATTTTGAGCTGGTAAATCTATGTATTGACATTATAAAACAATTATTAGAAATTAATCCGGAAAAAACAATGATACTATGGGAAAATATAGACCATTTATTGACAACGGAAGAATATGAATATGTAGTTAAGGCATGTGAAGATATTACGAAAAAGTATGATATTTATTTTATATTTACAACAAGCCTGCAACAATATGTTTATGTTACTGAATCTACAATAGAGGGTATTCATGTATATAATGCAGAAAACTTTATTTTTCCGGAGATTGAAAAAGTACAAAATTTTGTAAATAATCATTACCCTTACTATAAAGAGTGGAGTAAAGAAGAACTCTATAAGGTAATAAAGAATAATGTGCACAAAATTGGAATGAAAGGATATTTGGAAGAAGACAAAAATATAGTTGTTTTGAAATTAATCAATGATACATTCATCGAAAAAGAGGTAAAAAAGGAGCAGGCACATTTAGAAGAAAGTTCTTTTTTACTGCACGGGAATATGTTATAATTATTATGTTAGTAGTTACTGAAATGTTTATAATAGTCTTTTGTGGAAGACGTTTCATAAGGGCAATTTGACATTTTAGTAACTGGAAGATTTGAGTTAGTGTAAAACATTTTTGTTCTTGTGTCCTTAGTCCACTCAATTTTAGTAACTGGAAGATTTGAGTTAGTGTAAAACCCTATTCCACATTGAACGTTAAGGTTAATAATTTTAGTAACTGGAAGATTTGAGTTAGTGTAAAACAGACCTTGAGATTCTTTTAAGAGCCGCCAAATTTTAGTAACTGGAAGATTTGAGTTAGTGTAAAACGAAATTGCAACCCAAGCTGAACCACTATAAATTTTAGTAACTGGAAGATTTGAGTTAGTGTAAAACAACAGGTGCAAAAGCTGTAAAGAAAATAGCATTTTAGTAACTGGAAGATTTGAGTCAGCATAAAGCTTGCTATCACACCTGTAAAAATGTATAATTATTTTAATAACTGGCAAACATAGGCTGGTATAAAATTGAATATGCCTATATCGTTTAGGGTGATATATTTTAGTAACTGGAAGATTTGAGTTAGTGTAAAATAAGGTGTAAGCTATTAATATATCAATACGAAGCTAAAATAATTATTCGAATTTCATGATTTTTCTATAACAAAAGGGATATAAAGATTAAGTGTCTTCCCCAAAACAAAACATTTACAATTCCCCACAACTTGCTATAATAAACATTGATTTGTTCAAAAACATGCAGAACAGATATTGCTGAAAATCAGAACAAAAAGGTAGGAAAGAACACGAATGGATATTATAGGAAAATTTGGAAATATGGTGGGAAATGAAGCTTTAAAAGACCCGGTAAAAGCCCGCCGTCTTCTGCTTGCCGGATACCGGTTACAGGAGAAAAAATTACAGCTTTTTCCGGACAGAGAGCTTCCGTTGTCCGGGCAGTATGCGGCGCGGGTGGTCATGAAAAATATCATTCAGGCACTTGCAAAACCGCAAAATTCGGCAATGATGAGCATTTTCGTTCCGGGAGAGCTTTTAACGGCGGCAGGACTGACACCGTATTCTGTGGAAGCATTATCGTGCTTTATAGCAGGTACAAAATGTGAGCAGATATTTTTACGCAAAACCGAGGAAGAAGGATTTCCGGAAACCATGTGCTCATATCACAGAGTTTTTCTGGGCGCGGCGTTGACCGGCATTTTACCGGCGCCGAAATGTATGATTTATACCAATCTTGCCTGTGACGGAAATATGATGACATTTCCTTATTTAAAGGAAAAATACAGCTGTCCGGGCTTCTATATTGATGTTCCATATGAAAAAACGCAGTCTTCAATCAAATATGTTGCAAATCAGCTAAAAGAACTGAAACATTTTCTGGAAGACATTACCGAAAAGAAAATTACAGAAGAAGCGGTGGAAAATGCCGTTACAAACAGCAGAAAAGCGGCGGCACATTTTAAGAGCCAGCTTGCTTTGCGCAAAGACCATGACCCGGTGACATCTCTCACCAATGAATTATATGCGATTTTTATGTGTCATCTGCTGGCGGGGTCGGAAACATCGCTTAAATACACCGAGCTGCTTCTTGAAGATGTAAAAAATGCACCGAAGGGAGAGGGACTTCATGTTCTTTGGATGCACATTATGCCGTTTTTACAGCAGCCGGTGAAAGAGACATTTAATTACAGCAAAACCATGCACATCAGTGCCTGCGATTTTGTAGCAGACGGATTCCGCGAAATGCAGGCAGCCGATCCGTATGAAGCAATGGCAGAGAAAATGGTTCACTGTATTTATAACGGAAGTGTTAAAGAAAGAATCCAGATGGCGGAAAAACTTGCAAAACAGACAGATGCAGATGGTGGAATCCTGTTTGCACACTGGGGATGTAAAGGGACAATTGGCGCATCGGGACTGATTAAAAATGTTTTGGAAACGGCAGGACTTCCGACAATGATTTTGGACGGTGACGGTTGCAATCCGGCGAATACCAGTGACGGACAGGTGTCCACCAGACTTCAGGCATTTGCGGAAATGCTGGAAAAGAACAAGGAGGAAAAACATTCATGATTCATTATGTCTGTAAATATACCCCGACAGAATTGTTTCAGGGCTTTGGAGAAAAATGTGCGGTTTTGGAAGAAATGCCGGAAAATTTTGAAATGTCGGACCAGATTGCCCATGCAAATCTGTGCGGCTTCGGAAAATCTGTGATTCAGGCGGTGCTGGAAGGAAAAGCAGAGAAACTGGTGCTTGTCAACTGCTGTGATTCTATGCGGCGCGTGTATGATATTGTAGAAAGCACCGGAAAATGTAAATTTCTTTATATGCTGGATATTCCGCACGATGATGAGTCATGTGAAAAAATAAAATTTGCTGCTTCAATCCTGCGGCTGAAAGAAGCCTATGAGAATTATTCAGGAAAAACATTTGATAAATCACTGTTTTTGAAAGCATTTGAACAAAAGGATACGGAAAATCAACCGTATATCGGCGTGCTGGGTGTGCGTGTGAGCGGTGTGTTAGAGCAGATGATACGGGAAAATATCCAGATGAATGTCAAAAATCTGACCTGTACAGGCGGGCGCAGACTGGCAGTAATTCCAAAAGATTTGCAGGAAATGGAAGAAGAAGCGATGTTTCTTGCGTATGCAGATGCACTGCTTTGCCAGATGCCGTGTTTCAGAATGAACAACAGCACCCGCAGAAATCGGCTGTATCTGGATCCGTATTTAAAAGGAATCATTTATCATACAATTAAGTTTTGTGATTATTACGGATTTGAATATGCAAGTATTAAAAAGAACATCAAAGTTCCGATGCTTAAAATAGAAACGGATTTTACAAGTCAGAGCGCAGGACAGTTACTGACGAGAATCCAGGCATTTTCAGAAACGATAGAAGGTGCGGACGATACCAATCCGGGAAAGGAAATCAGCGAGGAGGCAAAGAAAAGAATGGAATCAGGAGTTTACTATACAGCCGGAATTGACAGCGGTTCAACCAGTACAGATGTGGTCATTTTGGATCAGAACGGAAAAATTAAGTCGACAATGATTATCCCGACCGGCGGCGGGGCAATGATGAGTGCGGAAAAGAGTCTGGAACTGGCGGTGGAAAAAGCCGGCATTCAAAAGGAAGAAATCGTTAGAATCGTGACAACGGGATACGGACGTGCCTATATTGACAGCGGCGATGACAGCATCACAGAGATTACCTGTCACGCAAAAGGGGCGCATTATCTGAATCCGCGGGTGCGTACGGTCATTGATATCGGCGGACAGGACATTAAGGCAATCAGCATTGATGAAAACGGCGCTGTAAAGAATTTCCTGATGAATGATAAGTGCGCGGCGGGAACGGGACGTTTTCTTGAAATGATGGCAAGAACGCTCGGACTTTCACTGGAGGAAATGAGCACAAAGGGACTGGAGTGGAAAGAAAATGTTGTGATTTCCAGCATGTGCACGGTTTTTGCGGAATCGGAAGTGGTATCCCTCGTTGCCCAGAATAAAAATGTGGCAGACATTATCCACGGCTTAAATGTTTCTGTCGCTTCAAAAGTAGGGGCGCTTGCCGCCCGCCTCGGAAAGAACAATCCGGGAGAATATATGATGACCGGCGGCGTTGCCAAAAACAAAGGAATCACCAATGCCCTCGAAGAAAAGCTCGGCGCAAAGCTGTATATCTGCGATGAGGCACAGCTTTGCGGTGCGCTGGGAGCGGCGCTGTTTGCGTATGAGAAATGCAGGTAGAGGGGATGTTCATGCAATTTTCCAATTAGGTTTCATCAGTTTGATGAAAATAATATTATATGCGTTATATTATTGAGGATACCAGGACAGCCTGTGGTGTGCGCATGATTCCTATGACACCTGAAGTGAAGGAGTGTTTTGAGCGGATTGTTAGCAGTCGTTCGAAATCTAAGGTGGAGTCTATGATTGATAGAAGGTGTGGATTTTTATTTCTGGATAAAAATGAGATGCCGATGGTGGCTTTGCATTGGGAGAAATATTTTCAGCATATCCGTGAAAAGTACAACAGTATTTATAAAGTGCGAATGCCGTGTATTACACCTCATGTATGCAGACACACTAGCCCAGAATTTAGCCCAAATGAAGGAAAAGTTATGCAAAGTTATTCCAAAATATGCTGATGAATCCGTATAATTTAAGATGACCCAATTATGACTTTCATATATGATTTTCAATGAGCTGATACTAAAAATGTATTGGATTTTTTCGTTGGTTCGGTTTTGGAAATTTGCAAATTCTTAGAATGATAAAAATCCAGTTGTAGAAATGAGTTATCTGGGATGTAATGATTGTGATAATATATTGATAAAGTTATGATAAGCAGAAAGGAACGTGATGTTATGATTCAGATTAAACCAGTTTCCGATTTAAGAAATAAATTTCCTGATATTGAAAAGATTGTAAATGAGGTCGAACCAGTATATCTGACTAAAAATGGATATGGTGTAATGGTTGTACTAAGTCTGGATGCGTATTCAAGACTAACGGACGGTGTGGAATCAGCTCTTGATGAAGCAGACAGAATGGCAATGGAGGATAAGACACGTCTGTCACATGAAGAAGTGTTTAGTGGCTTAAGAAGGAGAGTAAATGGCTGATAATTCATACAGATTAAGGTGTTGAAAAGATTATGGAGGTGAGAAGATTCCTATATAAAGGGCAGGATAGGGATACAATAATTTGAAATATAAAGGACATTCTACATGCTTAAAATATCATTATCAGTATCATAATGTTAATGTAAATGTAAATTCAATTATATACACCTGAGAGCCTGTGCAGAACCAACGCACAGGCTCTTTTCATAATGAAAACTAGACGATAAGAAGAAAATGTCATATATGAAAGCCAGTGTTTATCAGTGTTTCATATTATTCGTAAGTGTTTGGTGTTCTCATAAGCCATTAGGATGGGCTGTGAGAGATGTGGTTCTTGAATTTGACCATGATAACATTTTTCAGAAAGATAAAATTGTTTCATCTCAGTATCGTGGGAGATTTGACATTGAATCACAAGGAACTCTGGAAAATATTAAAGTTATGATTGATAAATGCGTAGTTGGAAATGTTCCGATGATGGCAATTATGACTTTCGGAGCGGCAGCTACAGCGTTAAGCTATTCTAATAAAGTATGGAACACCAATATTTATAATCCTACTTTTAGCTATCCAGTACAGGATACAATGACTGTTCATCACAATTGGCTCTGTTTATCGAGGTAACAATTTAAAGAAAAGCCCATAAATTCAATGCTCTAGGGCTTGACAATTTAGGAGGAGAAAAAGAAATGGTAGATAGCAAAGAATGGTATCTCAACGATTACAGGAACGGCTGGACCACTTACCATTAATGCTATGAAAAATTATCCATTATCTGAAAAAATTAGCACTCACCTCTTGTTAGCTCTAATCAACCAGTCCCTTGTTCTTCCACTTTCCGCTCTTCCAGCGCAGCACCATGCCGACAGCCCTGATGCACTCGTCACTTGCGAGTCCGATGTAGGCACCGACTGCGAGAAGCCCCAGATGCAGTCCGAAGAAGTATGTTCCGCCGACCGCCGCAAGGTACATGAAAACGGCACCCATGACAACCGGGAAAACGGCATCACCGCTTGTCTTCAGTGCCTGACCATAGACCAGATTGGTGACTCTTCCAAGCTCCAGCACAACATCAATGGCGAGAAGCTTTGTGACTAGGTTTATCATCTGTACGTCATTCGTGAAGATTCGCACAATGTAGTTACCCAAAAGCGCAAATGTGATAGAAAGGCAGGAGCCCGTAATCACACCATAGATAGCGGCTTTGCGAGTGCCCTTATCGCATTCGTCATACTCCTTTGCACCGATATGCCAGCCGGTCAGAATGGCATTTGCCTGAGCTAAGGCAGCACCAATACAGTATGAAAAGTTAGTAATCTGTGAGGCATAGGAACGCGCTGTGACGTTCATTCCGTCAGCATCCATCTGGTTTATGAAACGCACTACAAGAGTCATGGCGATATTGTAAAGTGCGGTTTCACAGGCAGACGGAAAGCCAATCTTTATAATCTGTCCGAGAATTTTTCCGGGAGCTATGCGCTCAGGACTGTTCTTTGCCTTGATGAGCACAGCGCCCATTGTGGCAACAATAATCAGATTGACAATACGTGAGATAACCGTTGCAGTGGCAACACCCATAACGCCCCAGTGCATTACAAAGAGAAAAACAGCGTTAAGTATAAAGTTAATGACATTTCCAATAATTGATGCCCAAAGTGACTGCTTTGTGTAGCCGAAAACTCTCAGGTAGCTTGAATAAATCGGTATGAGAGCATTTAAAAAGCAGGCACCTCCAACAATGCGCAGATAAGTATTTGCCGAATCAAAAAGCGCCGGTGCAATGCTGACCATTTTGAGAATATTTTCGGAAAAAACAGCCAGAAAAACAGCCATGAGCACACCTATTACAGCGTTAAATATAAGCCCAAGCTGCCTTGCCTGATATGCTATACCCGGTTTTCCGGCACCGATATTCTGCGTCATGACAGCAACCATACCGCTTGAGATGACACCAAACATGATGATGAAAACGGAGATGTATGTATTTGCCGTGCCGACAGCACCAACCGCCTGGTCGCTCACGGATGACAGCATAAGAGTGTCAACCATGCCTGCCAGCATGTAAAAAAGTGTTTCGAAGCATATTGGAATGGAAAGCTGTGTAAGTGTTTTTCTTTGAACCTGCATATAGATTTTACCTCATTTATAATGTATGTATACCTTGTGATATTAACAGAATGAAAGCAAACTTCTCGTTATAAGCTTCATTTGGGAGAGGAAGATATAAAGAAGAGATGCTTGCATGTATCAATATATTACATTATCACAAATAATTCTTGTATTATTTCAAGGGAAAATTGTACTATTTCTACTTTATCTATTACTAAGTTACTGCTCATACCACAGCGTAGATTCACTAAATCCTAGGAAACAAATAAAAAAAATTGCACACCTTATGCATGTAATATGTTAAAATAAAAATAGTTGATATATCATTATTATAGTAAACAAACCGGATGGGGATTAAAAGAGACTAAGGAATATGTAGAAAAATGTATTTTGAATTAAAAGAAAACCGGTCACACGGCACACCGGAAAATCCGTTCAGTCAATATCATATCAGTGATGTAAAGCGTGCATTCCAGATTCCGGTACACTGGCACGATGAGCTGGAAATTATATATGTAAAGCAGGGCAAGCTGCATGTGACCATATCAGGTGAAAACTATATAGGAAGCCCAAAGGATACATTTGTGGTATCTCCGGGCAGTCTGCATTTCATGGGCTCGCCGACAGGAGATGCAGATTATTACACATTTTTGTTTCCTCTTGAATATATATCATTTCAGACGGACGATCTCATGGAAAAATCAATCCTATCCCCTCTCAAACGAGGCAGACTTATGATTAGTCCTCAGATAAATGATACAGCAGCAGATATATGCGAGCGGCTGATAGAGATAAATGCACAGATATCAGGGAAAAACGCAGAAAACACAGATGCTGCAAATATAGAGGCGCAATTTGAAACCAAAATAACTCTCATCAAATTCATCCAGAAAATGTGGAGCAATAATCTGATACTGGAAAATGGCACAAATGGCACCAACACAATAGAAAAAGAAATGATAACGTATATCCGGCAAAACTATAAAAGGGAAATTTCACTGAAGGAATTTGGTGCACAGTTTCATTTGTCAGAAAAATACATATCACGCTACTTTAAAGAGCATTTTCATATTACTCTGTCGCAGTATATCAATCATCTCAGGCTGGAGCATGCCAGACAGCTATTGAAGGAATCAGCAGCTTCCGTTACAGAGGTTGCAATGTGCAGTGGATATCAGAATGTGAGCTACTTTATACGCAGCTTCAAGAAAATGTATGGGGTATCACCTCTTAAATACAGAAAAGCTTCCTGTATAATTTAAACATAGGTCAAGAGATTAAAGAAAAAATCCGCAATTTAGCGGATTTTTTAATACATTCATTAAATAAAAGCAATCTGTTATCCTTATCAGCAGATATTTTCAATGAAGATTGTTCATTAAGCTTCATAACCAAAGAAAGAACATTACTAACCGAATGCTGCACTTGTCATATACGCCGGAGCAGAAGGAAGAGGTGAAAAAAGCACTTGCCACAGGAGTTCCGAAAGCAACGATTCTTACTTACTTCTATTCGGAGGTTACAGTGGAGAAGATGGTTCTCATCTTTTGAAAAATTTGGAAAAACAAATTGATCAAAAAGGGATGAATTATACGCTTTTTAAGGCTTGTAGACAGTTTTATAAAGTATATCCTCAAATTGGTTCGACAGTGTCGAGCAAATTTAAATTACCAGATTTAGGAAAAAGTTCGACAGTGTCGAACGAATTTGTCACAGATCCAGATGTTTTAGTTAATAACGTGTCTTTTTCCCATATTCGAGAAATTATGGTTTTAAATGATGCGTTTGAACGATTTTTTTACGAAACAGAGTGTATGAAATGCAATGGAACAATGCTATCAATAAAAGACCCATTTACATTTGAATTTTTGGGACTTGATGCAAGGGATTCTGTTTTGAGGCAAGACAAAAGCGAATTATAATAGATGATAAATATTATTTTATTGGACCTGTTTTTATAATCATTTTGATTCTGGCAATGTTATTATTGAGCTTTAAGAAGATGAGTTCAAACAGGAGGATTTGGGACAGCTTAACGCTTATGTAGGTTAGTGTGAAAAATATGCTTGATAGCATATTTTCACATTAAAGACTGTCGCAGGCGCCACAAAGTCGCTTTTATCGCAGAGCCAAATAAGATTTGGCCAGATTCCGGTACAAAACGGCAATGGTGGTTATTATGTTGAAAAAATGAGATGAAGGGAGAATCCTCCAGTAGGAATACTACTTTGTACAGACAAAGGCTCTCAGATGGTAGAATATGCATTATCTGGAATGGATAACCAATTATTTGTTTCAACTTATATGTTGCATTTACCTGACAAGAAGAATTTTCTTATTGTAATAGATATATTTCAAAAAAGTCGATTTAATTTATCTTTTAAATACATATTAAAATAAGAGAAGAATGAAAATAAGTAGGTAAGAGGACTCAATATTATAATTGAAGTGGAACGTTTACATGGTGTAAAATGAAAGAAAACAGAGAAAGGAGATTTGAATTATATGAATTATATTACACTAAATAATGGAGTTAAATTCCACAGATAGGTCTTGCTTTTAGAACACCAGACGGAGCTGATACAGCTAATGCAGTAAAGTGGGCGATTGAGGCTGGATACAGACATATTGATACAGCTAAGGTTTACGGCAATGAAAAAAGCGTAGGCGAAGGCATACGTATGAGTGGCGTTGACAGAAGGGATATATTTGTTACAACTAAGCTTTGGAATGAGGATATTAGACAGGGAAGAACTAAAGAAGCATTTTTACAGAGCTTGGAAGACATGGGACTTGATTACATAGACTTGTACCTGATTCACTGGCCAGCTAAAGGATATGAGAAGGCGTGGGCAGATATGGAGGACCTGTACGCTGGCAAAATCAAGGCAATCGGTGTAGTAACTTCAATGTTCACCATCTTGAGACTCTCAGTGAAAACTGGACAGTTGTACCAGCGGTTAACCAGATTGAGATTCATCCTTATTACGCTAATATTGAAAATGTTGAATATGCTAAGAAGAATGGTATTGCAATAGAAGCCTACAGCCCACTTGGAGGCAACGGAGCAGGAACACTTGAAAATGAGGTGATTATTGCACTGGCTGATAAGTATGGTAAGACGCCTGCACAGGTTGTTTTAAGATGGGAGCTTCAGAGAGGAATAATTGTACTTCCAAAGTCAACGCATCAGGAAAGAATTATTTCTAATTTTGACGTGTTTGATTTTGAATTGTCTGAGGATGATATGAATGCCATAAATAAGCTTAACAAGAACGAAAAACACGGTTCTGACCCAGAAACATTTAATTTTTAAGAGGGACTTGGCTTTTGAATCGGTTTAAAAATCGAAACACGGCACAAATCACCGAATATGGATAAACGGGTAAAAATATATTAAAATTCGGTGTGATTACGGTTGATTAATGTTTGTAATAGGTGCATTCTATATATAGAATAAGTACAGATACGGTAGTTTAAGAAAGGATATGCCTATGACAATCGAGGAATTAAAGGAACGTAAGCGACAGAAGGGATATACCTATGCCCAGATGTCAGAATTATAATGGGTGCCAGTGTTGTTGGGAGGTCGGTAGATAAAATAATTATCTACCTCCTACCCAATCGGATAAATATGATAGATGTTATAATGTGAAAAGATAAATGCGAAACATGCGTTATATTAGCAAAAGTTGTTAATTATATAAAGGTGGGAGAAATTTGGCAAAAAGTAAAAAAAACAAAAATACATAAAAAGATAGATGGTCAGCTTTTACAGCTGAATAAGACATTTAGTAATCTCAAGATGAAGCAGAAGGATAAGATTACAGGCTGGGTGTATGAAGAATACAGAAAGTATGTAACAGAGTATGATAAAGTACCTGATTTACTAGCAGATGAGCAGATTGTTGAAGTTGTAATTGATAAGATAAATGAGGCACAAATCTGGATACCTGAAGGAGAGATATACGATTATTATCGAAGAAAGAAACCACAACTTCAAAGACGGCTGGATAATGAAAAGGTAATTAACTCAAACTTCGCACATAAATTTTAGCTGTGTACCTTGAAAATTCAATGAGACCGTTTCAAGTTTTGTGTAAACTACAAAAACTGATATAAGATTTGTGAATAGTTACAAATGGGCAGAGCCGATTTTCCGGATTCTGCCCATATCTGCATTATACAGGAGTTTTTTGGCATGTCAATAAAACCTGCCTAAAACAAGCTGTTTTTACAGGTTGTGTCCGATTAGACGTTCTTCAAAATAGATTTCCAGCTGGGAATGGATCTGCCCCCAGTCCTGCCTGTGTCCGGTCCATTTTTTCGTGATATCCATAGTTGCCAGATACAGCATTTTTAAAAGGCTATCATCTGACGGAAAAACTGTCTTGCTTTTGGTCACTTTCCGAAGCTGACGGTTGAATCCTTCAATGGCATTTGTGGTATAAATCAAACGTCTTACAGCTTCTGGATACTTGAAATAAGTGGACAGTGTTGCCCAGTTATCATGCCAGGATTTATAGATTTTCGGGTACTTGGAATCCCATTTATCTTTGAACAATTCTAACTCATTTAAAGCTGTTTCTTCCGTTGGAGCCGCATATACAAGCTTCAGATCAGCCATCAGTTTTTTGATATCTTTGTAGGAGACAAACTTCGTTGAATTGCGGATCTGGTGAATGATACACTGCTGAATCTCTGTTTTTGGATAAACCGCCTCGATTGCCTGTGGAAATCCATTTAAACCATCAACGCATGCAATCAGGATATCCTCAACACCTCTGTTTTTTAATCCATTCATGATAGAAAGCCAGAACTTTGCACTTTCGTTTTCCCCAACATACATTCCAAGGACATCTTTTTTTCCATTCATGTCGATACCAAGAGCAATGTAAACCGCACGTTTTACAATACGTCCTTCGCTGCGGACATGATAATGGATTGCATCCATAAATACTACAGCATACACTTCTTCCAGAGGGCGTTCCTGCCATTCTTTTACAATCGGCAGGATTTTATCTGTGATCCTGCTGATTGTACTGTCAGAAATATCAATATCGTATAATTCACGCATGTGGGATTCAATGTCTCCGGTTGTCATTCCCTTGGCATACATGGAAAGTATTTTTTCTTCCATGTCCTGAGTTACGGTATTTTGATATTTTTTAATCAGCTGTGGTTCATAATCACCGTTACGATCCCTTGGAATCGCCACATCCATATCTCCATAACTGGTGTGCATGGTTTTGCTGGAATGACCGTTTCTGCTGTTGTCTGTTTCTTTGTTACGATAATCATACTTGGAATATCCTAATTCCTCATCCAGTTCTTCATCCAAAGCACCTTCCAAAAGGACAGACATCATGTCACGCATGATGCTATTTACATCGGTACCATCTTTGATGCTGATATCATTATTTTTCAGATAGTCAAGCATCATTTCTCTCATTGCTGCTTTTGTGGGCTGTCTTTCTTCTTGCCATAAAAATAACCTCCAAACTGAGTAATTTTATCTTACATCAGTTTGGAGGTTTACACAAACTTTGGGATACTCCCCAGTTCGTATAATTTACTGCCGTTTTTGCAGGTACGGACGCCTGCCAGTTCCATGCCAAGGTGTCTGTATTTATCACTTTTCAGTTTGGCATCGGTATCCAGTACGACCGGGAGTCCCAGTCTGTTGCCCTCGGCAAACGCAAGCTCCAGCGCTTTCCTCATATAGCCTTGCCCCTGGTATTCTTCCCGCACACATACCAATCCGACAAACAGGTATTTTTGTTTTTTCTTTTTCAGTTTCTTTTCAATGGAAGATGATCCACCGCTTCCGAGAATGCTGAGCATCCGTACCACTTCACCAAAGGATGATCCTGCAAACATCCCTTTTATCAGCTTTTGACCTGCCTTCAGTCCCACTTTTTCATCACAGCGCTTATAGGCAATAAATGCTTCCTGCTGCGGACCGGTTGTATAAAGCATACCTGCCTGCAGTACCATTTCCACATAGCCGTTGATATAACTGACGACTGCGTCTTTGCTGCTGTATGCGGAAACAAGCCCCTTTTCTCGCCCTGAGCATATTCATAATAACCGAATGCATGCCCGATCGCATTGATATCTTTTTCTGATAATGTTTCAACCTTCATGATTTTCCTCTCACATCTTTTTCATATATCGTTACTCTATAGTGGCTCAGTTGTCAAGACAAAAATCTAAGATTTTTATAAAAATAGAAAGGGTCAAGTTGCTGATAGACTACAGACGCAGATAGGATGTTGAAAACTATGTAGAAATATGATAATATTTGGTTAGTATAAACTAACTAAATGGCAAATGAATATGCGGAGGTGCTATTATGACAAACCAAAAATACAAAAACCTCACTCTGCGGGAGTTTGACGCTGCGGCGGAGAAATTTGATGACAGTGACCCCAGCGTGTACAACCTGTGCCGCAAGGATTACCCCGACTTGTTGGAGGAGCTTTTGAAAGAACCCTGTCAGGACGTACTGGACTGTGGCTGTGGTACAGGGGCAATGCTGGCCATGTTCCGTGATGCCTGCCCCGACAAACAGTACACCGGCATTGATCTTTCCAAAAAGATGATAGAGGTTGCGAACAGGCGGGCGGGAGATGGACTGGAATTTTTGCAGGGAGACTGCGAAAATCTCCCATTTGCAGACAGCTCCTTTGACACCGTACTCTGCACCATGAGCTTTCACCACTATCCGAATCCGGAGCGTTTCTTTCAGAGTGTATATAGAATTTTACGCAAAGGCGGTCGGTTAATTCTCAGAGATATGACCTCAAGCAGCAGGCTTATGATGTGGTTAATCAATCACATAGAACTGCCGATTATTCGGACAGTGTTCCACAAAGGGGATGTCCACTGCTACAATCGGGCAGAGATTGCCGCATTGTGTCAGCAGAGTGGGCTGGTAATGGAACGCTTTGAGATCCGCAAGGGCTTCCGGATGCACTGCGTATGCAGGAAACAGGGAAAGGACTCATGAGGGAGGAATATTATGCGATATGGACTGATGCAGCGGGCTATGTGGGCGGCCTTTCAAAAATCTTTCAAAGCGGCAATCCATACCGTTCTTGATGAAAACGACGCGGACGGCGTGATACGGCGCGCAAAGAAAAAATACAGGGAAATTCTCAATAGTGTAGACGAGTTTGACAAAGGAAGCCGCTTCCTCACGAATATTTTAAGCTGCGCAATGCTGTCCGCTGTATTGCTTTGCACAGAGAAACGATATGATGTGGAAACCGTCCGCATCTATTACAAAACAGCGATGGATAATAAAATCATGCGCAAAGCGGCTGCCAGTGAAAGAGACTATACGGAAAAGGGGCGGGCAAGGTTAAAGGCCTTTGCCGAGAAAAGTCATGGCATTACAAATCCTTATGACTGGAAATTCACAGTGGAGGACGGCGGAACGATCAATCAATACACCGCGACCTTCTATACCTGCGGCATCTGTACGCTGATGAATCAGCTGGGGCTTTCCGAGTACATTCCCGCCATGTGTGCTTTTGACTACGATATGGCGGGAATGAACCATACAAAATTCACGAGGGAGTTTACCCTCGCTGCCGGCGGCCCCTATTGTGATTGTCATTATGACCATAGCAGGTAATATGATTGGCGCAGCGGTTTCATTATTGTGGGGAGTATGGCATGGATAGGTAAGTTCCAGAAAGGAAAGAGGCAATGAATATTGATTTAGGAAATGTGGAGACCACCGCTCTGATTCCGCTGTCGAACCGTGCAAGCGAAACAAAGCGGGAAAATCCGAGAGTGCGGGACCAGAAGGCGGTAGAGATCATTGAGACTCTTGGCGTGGACACAAAGAATTATGACAAGCTGGTTACTCATGAGTGCGTGATTGCGCGGACGATTATGTTTGATGAGGAAATGAAGCGGTTGATTGGAGAGTACCCGAATGCGGTATGCGTCAATATGGGTTGTGGGCTGGATAACCGGTTTGAGCGGGTGGACAACGGAAAAATTCGATGGTTTGATGTGGATTTGCCGGACAGTATTGCTGTGAGAAAAAAAGTATATGAAGAAACAGAACGCCGCAGGATGATTGCAGGCAATGTGACAGAGAAGGATTGGATTCCCACCGTGAAAAATGTTGTCAGAGAAAAAACGGTTGTGTTTATTGCGGAAGGCTTATTTATGTATTTTAGTAAGGAGGAGCAGCGAATAATACTTCGTAATTTGGTTTCTGAATTTGGCAGTGGGTACCTGCTTGTGGAAATGATGCGTCCTTCCATGATGGACGAGAAAAAGCATGATACGGTAAAGCATACAGGTGCAAAATTCGGATGGAGAACAAAATCGGGAAAAGAGTTTGAGGCACTGGAGCCAAAGCTGAGCCTTGTCAGCGAACACAGTTTTTCGGAGCAGATGAAGAAATCCACACTGGTGAGCAGAATTGTGGGAGTCTTCACTGCCAAGATCAATAACCGTCTTGCGGTATTTCAGTGGGGCAGATCGATAGAAGGAGCGTAATACAATGGGATTTTTTGAAAATACACGCAGGCCGAAAGGCTTCGGCGGAAAAATCATGGTAAGGATGATGAACCGTGGGCACAGTAAACTGGCACACTGGGGATTTTCCAAAATCTCAGTAAAGGAAGATGCAAAAATATTGGACGCAGGCTGCGGCGGCGGAGCCAATATCGCGCTTTGGCTGGAGAAATGCAAAAAAAGCCATGTAACGGGAATCGACTATTCGGAAATCAGTGTGGAAGAATCCGAAAAGCGAAACAGCGCCGCGATAAAGCAGAACCGCTGTGAAATTGTTCAGGGCAATGTGGCGGATATGCCGTTTGCAGACAGCACCTTTGATTGTGTATCCGCCTTTGAAACGATTTATTTCTGGCCCGGTCTAAAGATGTGCTTTGGGGAAGTGTATCGTATTTTAAAAAGCGGCGGAATTTTTATGATATGCAATGAGAGTGACGGAACGAATACTGCCGATGAAAAATGGACGGAGAGAATCGGCGGAATGAAAATCTATGATAAGTAACAAATCTGCGCTGCACTGAAATCCGTGGGTTTTTCAGAAACGAAAAGTTTTTCCGATGAAAAGAAGCATTGGCTGTGTATTCTGGCAAAGAAATAACCGAGAGTAGTATTTTTAGACTATCCAAAGCAGCGAAACTATTTGGATGATGATAGAGTCGGTTTTCATGACGATCGGAGGGAATGAAGATATGTATATTAATGAATATGGCAATAAAACAGATTCAGTGATACTCCTGTTAGCGCCGATGATGGTTTCGGGAGAAAACCTGTATGAAATAATGAAACCACATATGAAGGGAGAGTATCATATCATTGCACCTGATCAGGGCGGACATGGAAAAGCAGGAGCGTATATCTCCGCAGATCAGGAGTATCAAGAACTGAAAGCGTGGCTTATGGAAAATAAAATAAGACATATCAGGCACGTATTTGCTGCTTCGCTTGGCGCGGCATTAGGATACAGACTTTATATGGATAAGGATTTTAAGGTTGATAAAGCATGGTTTGACGGTGCAGCGTTAACAGAATCTGCCCGTTTTGCAGAATGGTTTATGAGCCGGATGTTCAAAAGTAAGAAAAAGAAATTAATGAAAAATCCGGTTGACGCATCGCCGTCTCTTGTAAAAATGTATGGCTATGATTTCGCCAGGATGATGACAGAGAACTTTAAGCGGATAACGGAACGAGATATTGAAGCTATTTGTTATGCGTGTTGCCACTATGACATGAAGAAGTTCACCAGTGAGCAACAGAAGAAACTACATCTGGAATACGGGGAATCCGATCCGGATTATAGCCTTTCAAAGAAACTGCTCCCGGTTTACCTGCCGGATGTGAAGCCAGTAATTCGGAAAGGGTATTCTCATTGCGGTTATATGGCAGCACATACAAAGGAATACGTGGAGGAGATGGAGTCCTTTATAAATGAAGCAGGTAAATGGATAATATAATCGTATTTTTCCGGGGTGATTAAATCAACATGAAGTACACTGAATTTGGAATTGAGAACGATAAAACACTTATGATATTTCCGGGTGGAGGCGTTTATTGGAATCCAGCTGCGATGCCCTTTGTTGAGACAGCAAGTAAGCATTTTCATCTGATTGTCGTTGCTTACGACGGCTTCAATGGGGAAGAAAAAGATGCCGTAATTTCTGATGATGTCCTTGAAAACTCCTACGAGCATGAGGGAAACTGTGCGGCAGCCTATATCAAGGAGCATTTCAATGGAAAAATCGATGTGATGTACGGCTGCTCCGCAGGCGCGTGGATGCTATTGGAAACCCTGAATCATAACGGAATTACTGCGGATACAGTAATTGTGGATGGCATGCCTCCGAAGAGTTACCCAAAATGGTGGGCAGGCAGTATCAGCAACATCATAGCAGGCGTCATTTACAAAAGTGTTACCAATCCTAAATTTGCCGAACGAGTTACCGGGCAAAAATGGGAAGACATCGAAAAGAAAATCTGTACATGGGTTACAAAAGACGCTTGGAAGCATTTTTGTAAGGCGGACTGCGGCTATAAAATCAAGTATGCTGCATTCCGTAAAGCTGATATGCATATCTGGTTTGGCGATAAAGGAACATATGACCGCTCATTTCGGAAAATCTCGGAAAAACAGATCCCTGCAGGAGTATGCTATCAGATGAAAGTGGTAAAAAATTGTGGTCACGGCGGTCTGTTTTCGGAACCAAAAAGAATGCTGAAAGCCATTACGCCAGCAGGAAATCATGAAAAAAGGTATGTGATTTGAGATTGTTGACGGGATATTATTCCAATAACTTCCTAAAGTTTTTTATTTACAAAAACACCAAACGGAATATAATTTTTTGAAAGCGTCTGTTTCTCGGGCGCTTTTTTCGTTTTGCCACACTGTAAGCCTTCATCAGATATTCACATTGCCCTTGAGTTTCCGCAAAATGTAATTCTAAAATAGTTAAATTCCCCCAAAGTGCCAATCTGTCAATTTTTTGAACGGGATAGAGTGACAGGTTTGGGATTAGAGGCACTGAAATAAGCCCCGCCTGAACCGGACTTTGGGAGAACTATTCTTTTATCTATTTAAGCAACCAACTTAAGGCAGAGTTGACGGTAAGCCGGACGTTTCATCTGGAACCAGAGCCTGACGCCTTCTTTTGCATATGAAAGTATGCCGGAGATGCCTTTAGCCGGTCGGTAATAGCAGAAGAAAACTTTTTCCTTTACAGGATCTGCTGTTTTTATGATTGCAACCTTTAATGCATTTGATTCTGATTCCATCGAAATGATTGCCAGAAATGCCATGCATAAGGTGATATAAAAGTTAAGTGCATTGATTGCACAGAGCTTCCTCACACGGAAGTTTTCGAATTGGAACATCTGCTTTTTACAACGGAAGTATTCTTCAATTTTCCATCTGGAAAAATAGGTTCTTGCCACCTTGATTACGTCTTCTTTAGACTTTATTTCTTTATTGGTAGCAAGCATCATTGGATGCTTCGTAATGCCGTAAACCAGCACTAGATATATATTTTTTCTGGATGCCGTGATTTGGACTTTCACGTGGGAAAGATAAGCTTCATGGTCTTTTCCTTTGTAGAATACGCTGGTTTTGATTTTGCCTTTTCTGCGGTCGCGAAGTTCAGTGGCAGGAGTCCACTTGTTGTGATAAAGAAGTTTTCTTTTTGCTGTAAGACGGATAACGTATTCTTGTCCCAATTCGTCAAGTTTTAGGAACATCTTGTTATCGTCGTAACCACGATCCATTGCAAAGGTTGCTTTCCCAAAGAGTGCAGTTCCTTGTTCTATGGCATCAAAGATAATGGTATTGGCAGATTTATAATCCTTTTCAGCGGATGAGTGTATTCTGGAAAAAATGCTGACAGGGTGATTGCTTGTGGTAAGAACACAAGCCTCTGTAACATGATACCCTTTTTTATACACATTTTTCATAGAGGTACTTTCAGAGCCATCACGAACGATGCCAAGAGATTCAAATTTATAACCATCTGGTTTTACAACATCGCTATCATCGATGTGAATAACCGGTTCAGAAGGAATCCACTTTTTTAGCATCTGAAGATAGGAAACCGCAGCTTTTGCAGGGGTACCTTTATCAAGGTGTCTGGAAAGACGGTCAACAATATTTATTTTTTTAGAATCTTCGTGAAGTTGGTCAACGACATCTGTTAAAAGGCAACTTTGGGCAGCTAACATACCATAAGTGATATCTGCTGTAAATTTACGATCAGGCTTGGAAAGCTGTTTTGAAATTTTATTTGAAAAAGTTAAAATTTTTCGTTTCAAAGTGTAAGTATTTGATGTAAAATTAGCCATAGGGAATCTCCTTCTTTTTTGTTTAGTAAGATTTTTGTTTGGTAGCTTAATTTTACATCAAAATGAAGTCAGATTCCTTATATTTTGGGCATTTTCATAAAGTTGTTTATAATGAATGGAGCAAAATCAGAGGTCTGTGGATAAAACTGCGGAAACTCAAGAAGATATGTAATTGTTAAGTCTAAAAAAACATGATAAAATATGCATAGCAGTTCTTGTTGTTGTGTGGTTGTTTGAGTATGGTAACTTAACAATACAACATAAAAACAAAAACTGCTATTTTAATTTAAAAAAAGTAGTGGTTTGATGTACTTAGGGCTAGCCGTCGCGCTAGCGACTTGGTACAATAAAAAATAATGATAAATATAGATTTTAATATTATGAAAATTATGAAGGATGGATATGTGTTATGGGAATTAGTGTAAAAATTCATAATGTAAAAAATATTGATGATTTTTCCTTTGATATACCGACGGAAAAAGGTTTATATGCTTTGACAGGAGAGAATGGTTCGGGAAAGAGTACGGTTATTTCGTGTGCAGCAGCAGCTTTTTATGTACCATCATTTTATGATTATTTTGGAAACCCCAGAGAAGGAGCATATATAGAATTTGATTTTGCAGGTAAAAAACGTAGTATTAGGGAGAAGGATGGAGTTTGGAAAAGTCCGTCGAATAAGGAATTCCTTGGAATTACAGGGTTCTATGAGGGAAGTATTGTTTTTGGTAATAGATTTAAGGATATTGATTATTCGCTTTTAGGAAAGTTAGCAACAATTGAAAAAAATCAATTGATAGATGCTTCTGATTTTGTGAAAACTAGTTTAGGTATTATTCTTCATGATGATGAGGGGTACTATAAAACACTTTATGTATTAAAACATAAGGAAGCAGAAAGAATGGGGTTGCAAAGAACACCATATTATTATGAAAATAAAGGGGCGTTGATAAGCCAGTTGAATATGTCAACGGGCGAAAATTTACTACTGACTATTTTAAGTTCGATAGAAAGAAGATTGAAGAAAAAAGTGTATGGGGAAACCCCTGCATTTATGCTTCTTGATGAAGTTGAATTAGCTTTGCATTCTTCTGCACTTAGAAGATTGGTGTTTTTCTTGAAGGATATTGCGGAGAAGAATAATACTGTGGTACTGTTTTCAACACATTCCATTGAGTTGATTAGAAGTATTTCGGCAGAAAATATTTTTTATTTACAGCGTTATGCAAATGGTAGTATTGAAGTGATTAATCCTTGTTATCCAGTATATGCAACGAGAAATCTTGAATCATCTAATTACGGCCATGATTATATTATTATGGTCGAAGATGATTTGGCAAAGATGATTGTCGAAAGAATATTAAGAGATAGAAGGTTACTCTCGAATAAAAGGGTATTAGTGATTTCTGTAGGTGGATGGACGCAGGTATTACGATTTGCGTATGATACTATAAGATCTAATTTAGCATTGAGAACCACAAAAATTCTTATAGTTTTAGATAGGGATATTAAGGATAATGTTACTGGATTTATGAAGAAAGAACGAATTGGATTTGCCAATGAACCATGTTATTTGCCAATAAAAAGTTTGGAAAAATATCTGTTGGAAAAATTAGTGAAAAATGTCGATACAGCTTTGTTTAGAGAGTTAAACGATTATTTATTTCAGGGAAAATCATTAGATATTATTGTGAAAGAGTATAGTATAAATGTGAAAAATGGTGTATATACGGATTCTGAAAAAATTGCAAATGGTAAAATGTTATATGAAGTTTTACGGCATGAATTGCATCAGATTAGAAAAACAGATGAAGATTTGGTAACAATAATTGTAGATTATCTATTTGGCTCAAAAAATCAAGAAATTGATGAGTTGACAGAGTTCTTTGAACAGAAGTTAAAGTAAAAGAGTAAGAGATTGGTGTTTATAAGGCATTTTGATAGCTTAATCCTTAGTAGTAACCCATCCAGTTTTACTACTAATTTTACTACTAACAGGTAGTAATAACTTGCAAAACTATGATCTAATCTGCCACATTCTACATTTAATGAGCAAATCACAAAATACCCAGAAACCCTTGCAAAACAGGGCATTTCGGGGCAAAACAAGGAGAAACAAATAATGATAAAAATACTATTCATCTGCCACGGCAACATACTAACCTTGATTAAAAATACTTGATTTTACAGTGTTTTAGGGATGTTACAGTAGATTTTTACCAACGATTTACCAAAGCTATTTGAGTAGAGGATAAACTACTCAGGATATGTAAAGAGAAGTATTATAATAGAGTCCTAGCAAAGAAAAATCCGCAATTTAGCGGATTTTTTTAATACATTCGTTAAATAAAAGCAATCTGTTAATCTTATCATCATAAAATTCTTTTTGCTGTTCAATCACAGCTTTATCATTATCCTCATAGGCAATTAAATCCATCTGTTGTTTACAATTTAGATAAGAACAAATAGCTTCATTTATTTGTGAATCTTCAAATATCATGTGTATGCTGCTGGGGATGTAGTTGCCATCTTTATCCTTATCAGCAGATATTTTCAATGGGGATTGTTCGTTAAGCTTCATAACTAAAGAAAGAACATCACTAACAGTATTAATATCGTAATCAAGAAATACAGTTACGCTAATGCCAAGAGCTTCTGCTATTTTTTGAAGCTGATCTGGTTTTGGATTTCGTTCACCGCTTTCATATTTCTTTATGGTAGATAAATAAATACCGGACTGTTTTGATAATTCGTCCTGTGTCATATCTTTTAATTTTCTATATTTTTGAATTTTACTTCCAATTGAATGTCTATTATCCATTAATAATCACCTCAAACAAATTGATATGAATATTTTAACACAGAGTTCACAAAAGTGGTACATTATTTTGAAAATATATTGACAACCACAAATGTGGACTATATAATAAAAATACGAACAGACCACAAATGAGGACTAACATAAAAAGAATAGATATGTTGAAAATACTTCTTTTGGCGAAGTTCAAGGATTCAAAATTTTGCTATATCATAATCCTGCGAGTTGCAAAGCAGCTCATACAATTGAATAACAATTACAGATATAGTGATAATTCCGGTTCAGATACCTGATGGAAATCAAATATACT